>VOFK01001917.1_pt1 | contig 32500 bp, 40 predicted proteins | sample 5384121 | NCBI WGS metagenome assembly VOFK01 (sample SAMN12384730, study PRJNA508395) | human gut metagenome | isolation source: healthy gut J | host: Homo sapiens | reverse complement strand
CTAGTTTGAAAAATCGCATTTCACGATGCGAAAAGGACTGCAAAGATAGAAGTAACTTTTTTGAATCACCAAATCTTTTTCAAAAATCTTTTTTAAGAACTTCGCGATACTCGATCGGGCCTACACAGGCTTTTAAGCTCCTTTATTGTAAACTTTCAGCCTTCGTAGAACAACCGTTTTTCTCAAACGCGGATGCAAAGGTAGCGACTTTTTCGAACCTGCAAATATTTTCGCATATTTTTTGCATAAAAGTTAAAATTCTTCAAATCTGAGGGTATACACCTATATTTTATTAGAGAAAGAATTAGTCGGCCAGCCCTTATGAAGCCCAGGCCGCACTTTCCTTGCAACCGGGAAGCCGACCTGCGGGGCCGAGGGCTTCCATGGAGAAAAGACCGCAGCGAGAAATGAAATTCAGATTCGGAGTCACATACCAGAAACTGAATTTTTTTTATTTTGCGTCAGATTATCCGACCGATATGAATTTCAGAAAAATATCACTGCTCGTGCTGATCACTGCTCATCGCGGATCAAGGCACTCAAGGAATCCTGAGTCAAAGGAATTACATGCACCTCGAACGAATCCAATCGTCGTCTTCCCGGAACTGGTTCCAATGCGCTTCATCGAAAATAACGGCGCGGCCTTCGGGATGCAATCGCCACCAAAGGCGGGTTCGACTGGGGAAACTCCTGCTCGGGATTTTCCGGATCGTGATGGTCGGGGTCATCGGCTGGCTGATGCACCACCTCATCAACAAACGCAAAGACACCCCCAAGGGGGTCATCGTCGGCCTGGCGCTGGTTATGGCCGGTGCCCTGGGCAATATCATCGACAGCGCTTTCTACGGGCTGCTCTTCTCGGAGTCGACGCCCTATACGGTCGCACATTTCGGCGGACACTACGCCGGATTCATGATGGGCAAGGTCGTCGACATGTTCTATTTCCCGCTCTTCCAGTGGAACGGTGTACCGCGGTTCCTGAACTTCCTGGTGGACAGCAACAACTACTTTTCGGGGCCATCTTCAACCTGGCCGATGCCTACATCTCCATCGCCGTCATCTATCTGCTTCTGTTTCAGTACAAATTCCTGAGCAAGTAGATTTTTTTCGTAAAAATAGTTGGTGAATGAGAAAAAAGTATTACTTTTGCACACCACAATTTCCAAAGCCCAGGTGGCGGAATAGGTAGACGCGCACGTTTCAGGTGCGTGTGCCGCAAGGCGTGCAGGTTCGATTCCTGTCCTGGGCACTAAAGTTAAAAAAGGAGCTGATAATCAGCTCCTTTTTTGTGTAGGGTAAAATGTAGGATAAATTAAATCAATCGTCCCCTTCAAAATCCTTAAAAAAGGAACTGCCGGCAATATAGCAGCATTCTCATCCACACTAATCGCAGGTAACGCATAGTCGTAGTAACTTTCTTATGTCCCAAGGCTCTGGAGATTGATGAAAGCGGAACTTTGGAACGCTGAAGATGCGTTGCGAATGATCGCCGTGCAGTATGGGTAGAGATCAAAGCATACTTCTCAATCCGATCTCTTTCACCTCTCCTCCTCGATGTTCGCATATTGTCACTTTTCGTCGATCCCTGCCATTTTTGCCAGTCGCTTGATATAGACATTCATTTTTCTGGTCAGAAATTGTCTTTGACAGGTCAAAATCGCTCTCGAGGATTTTTTTATCACGGGATGAAGTGGAATCGCAATCGGGGTATCTGTCTTACGGGTACGCATCATAATCATCCCATCAACAATATTGGATTCGTTGAAGCGACTAAAAGTCAGACACCCTCATGCCTGAAAAAGCCCCCGATAAGAAACCGATTCCGGACTAACTCACATGGATATACGCTGCTGATGGCTTTCGGATCTTTCAGCTCCGGCCACTCCTCAAGCACCATACTTTTCGTGATTTTAAGCGCGTGAAGTTTCATAAGCTCGCTTATCGAAAGAAATATTGATCGCCTTCTTTCATCATCACAGTGATGAAATTCTTATGGGCAGTCCCGTTCAAATTATGCAGGTGATCCACATCTCGGGCTTCCCTATAAACCTGTTTAATCACTTTGATGAGACTGCCGAAATAATTATCCGAATATCCCTGCCCATATATCCAGCTCCGGAACTGATTATAGAAATTGATATTGATATCTTCAAATTGCAAACGACACCGAATCATCTTTTCATACTGCTTCAGCTTATTCAGGACTGTTCGGTAATGCCGGATCGTTATTATCGACCTCGCATCGGCATAGCGGGCAATATAACGCTCAAAAAAATAATCAGAGTAATAGTCAGAGGGGACTCCGGAGTATTTATTGACGGAACAGGTCGTTCCAAGGCTTTGCAGTATTCTTCATCTACCAACTCGAAGAAGTCCCGCAAAGACGGAACCATATTGCTTTTTCTTAAAACAAACCTCAGCTCGTTGGGCTGCCTGACTCCATTGCTCCAATGTATCATTCGTACAATTCGCCAACCTGTTTTTCACGGGCACACCCCGAACCCTCTGCCGCTGGGGGTTCCAGAACTTTACCAGAGTCGACTCTTTTTGTCGTGCGTCGATACTGTTTGCCCTTAAATGTTACGGATAAGATAATCGCCGATCTCTCCCGCTGGGGAGTAGCTAAATAGAATTTTATCATTTTGTTCGATATACTATTATGGAGTCCGTGTTTGAAAATTGGATCCCATTACAATATATCAAACATAGAACTACTCTTTAACACGCTCTTTATCAGGATATTCCTCGCCAACGCGGGGGGTATTTTTTTTTCTGATGTAGTTCCATAAAATGATCGTTAATGAAATTTTGTTGTTGAAGTAATGTTTCAGCCTGAGTTCTAATTATTGTCATAAGCTCAGCTATCATTGAGTCTTTTGCAGTATTCTCCCCACGAATAGACGAAGAATCCAATTCCTGCTCAACAATAACAGCATCGCCAATCCCAGTTAACAGCCAGTGAAGATTAACATCCGGAACAATACACAATATATTTGCTATCGCATTTGAATTCAAAGGTGTATTCTTTGCTTGCCCAGTAAAACTCCCATAAGACATTCCTATCTTCTCACAAAAATTCTTCTTACCAAACCATTTTATTTCAGCGACATACAATATCCTGCCCTTAATCGCAGGAAATTTATTTTGCATATTGTTGCTTATTAGAAAAAATATATTTGCATTGTGGTACGTGCGTACCGAACTTGCGTACCACAAATAAATTGGATAAAGTTAAGAAATAACATTTGTAAACCAAAGACATGGCTCGAAAAATCACTTTCACTGAAGTGCCATCTTCTAAAGGGTGGGGAACCATTTTTTAAAGGAATGGCGGTAAAAGATCCTGCCATTTTCTCAAAAAATGGGGAATGTAGTCACAAATGGCCGACAGGCAAAAAGCGGTATAACAAGAAAATTAAAAAACAGGAAAACTCGAGCCACGAAAGTTTGAAACCAAAACATATTCAGACGAAAATATATTTACTATCACGAGAATATCGTAAACAGTAATCAGTTCATGGAAGACTCTACACATATCGATTCCACCAAAGATCAGTCTCTACATTCAACAACTCGAATTCACTGTGAGTAATCTGGAGGCCACGATTACACGGATGAAAAAGGAATGTTTCGACCCTAAAAATTCTATGGAACCGCGATAACCGTTGACGCCTGCGCACGGATGCACAACGTGTGTCGAGACTGTCCGTGAGTATGTTCATGCAGGATTCATTCCGACTCATCCGGATAGCACCTCTCGAAAAATCCTCATACTTACAACAGATGCCTTATTGCTCGACTTCAAACAGCTCAAGAAAAATATAAAGAATTGAAATTATCAATATAAAGCACAAGAGACTTGAGGGGAGTGGTGATAAGACTGCATCACTGATCCCATGGTAGCAGTTGGCACACCATATCCCCTCTCTTGTTTATCCTCGATCATGGAATCTGTGCAAAAATATATAGCAGCAAGGACTCTCGGTGTACAAAAAAAAGCGAGAGCCTGATCGTCCCCCCCAATCCTACCAACAGACGAAGCATTACCCCGAGCTAAATCAGCCAAACATGATTTTGGATGCCAAATACAATTACCGGCTGATACAACTATCGGCAATCGTAAAAATCACCAACATTTTACAGCCGATCATCAATCAAAATATAGACGAATACGTCACGCTGTGCCGACGCTTCGGAAACAAAGAGAACATCCAAAAATTGATTACCTTTTGGGGGAAGAGCGGAACCTCCGATTGCACGCCGAAAACGTTTACTGGAAGATCAACGAGCGGACACTCGAGGTTAGGATACCTTTAGATGCTTTTACGAATATCCGAAGCCATTATAGCCGGATCAGAGCAGCCATCAGCGATCTGATCAGGATACCGGTTAAATTTCCCACATGGTCGGAATTAGCCAAAGAAACACTGACTGACTGACGGATGCCGGCCTTTATGTCAAGGAGTATTTATAACAATGACAAGTCTCAGAAAAACAGAAGCTATATCCCATTTTCTTCGATGAAGACATAGCCAGATTACTGGTCAATCCCTGTTACGGATACTCACGCCTATTACAAGCTACCGTCGACAACTGCCGTTCGATTTACACCGCGAGGATCTACATGCAGATCTGCCGGCACGCAGATGGGAAGAAATGGGCTATTCCCTACCCTGATCTCCGATTGCTTCTGAATGTCGACTCACGCAAGAAGAAAGGGAGTACAGAATCCAAGCAGCGTATCCGCGCCAACTCAGTCCCGAGGTACCATGAGTTCCGTCGGCGCGTCCTCGACGTCGCACGCGATGAGCTGCTCCTTATGGTGCAAAATAATACGACAAACTATTATTTCACCTATACCGAGGAGTTCCCGAGCAATCGCCATTCCACGCCAAGCCATATTATTTTTAACATATACGAGACACATCCGTCGAAAAAAGATCTCGACGCTTACGAGAACCATCTTTCCCAAATTATGTATATTGGTACGGGTATAAGACCGTGAACACACGGGAAGCATTTACTCCGGCGCTCGACTACCCTGCACCCATCGAGGTCCGCACAGCTCCTCAAGATTCAGCTATACCCCACCTTTCGGGCATATGAAATAATCGGTGCCGATGATCCCGGCTGCGGACAGTGGGCGCCCATCGAGCGGACGATTAACAGCCCGAGTATTTCCGGACATGAGTTTGCCCCCATAAACACAACACATGCCGATGCACAAGGTATTTCATACACCTTGACGAGCGTGAGCAATATGACTGAAGCTCGATACCAAAAATCCCTGCTCGCTCCTTACACCGAAGGTGACACAATGCTCCTGTTGCCGTTTACCGAAAGCGCGGCAATAGCTGCGAAAATGATGGATAGGACATTTATTAAGTATAAGTTCTACGCTAAAACTCAGCCTAACAAAGTGAAGATCAGTTCATTTTATAATAAACCAAATTTACAAATCGAATCAACATTCTCAAAAATCAATAATAACCTTAACTAAACGACGCCCCGACCGATCAGCCGAAGATTTGTAGGTAACCGAAAGTGCAAAAAAGAGTAAATATGTTGTTTGCAAGTATTTAATTCTATTTTTCTGCATGTGTCCGGAGCAAAAAAAGCGAAATCGGACAGATTTAACGGTAAGTTGTGTTACTTATCCGTTACCTACCCGAAATACTTTGCATTGCATTAAGGCGTTTGTTTTCAGGCCCTTGCATCGAATTTCCGCATAATAAATAACTTGACATTACGTTTAACGAATTCAAAAAGTTAAGTTATTATGCAACGCAGCACTTTCTCAAAAGTCCTTTTCTGCCTCAAAAGGCAGTCCGAAAATCCGATCAGGTTCCCGTCATGGGTCGTATCACCATCAACGGCACGATGTCGCAGTTCAGCGACAAACTCACCGTTCGTTCCACCCTCTGGGATGCCAAGGCTAAAAAGCTTCCGGTAGAGAGTCTCGAAAGCCCAGCGTCTCAATGAAAAGTTAAAACATCAAAACCAATATCGGTAAGCTGTATCAACGTCTCTGCGACCGTGATTTGTATGTTACGGCCGAAAAGGTTCGCAACGCCTTTCTGGGTATGGGCGATGACTGCCGTCTTTTGTTGCAAACCCTCAACGAATACCTTGCAGGCTTCCTCAAATGTGTGGGCAAAGACCGCGCCTATTCCCACCTATGAGAGGATTACTGCCTGCGGCGCAGGCGTCTTGCCGCTTTGCACGAATACGAATACCATGTCAAGAACATTCCGTTCAAAGAGTTGAAGCGGGACTTTATCGAAAAAGTTCGTGGTCTACCTCTCCTCAATACAAAGGGATACGCTCCGGGACGATCCTCCCACAGCATGTCGGGTTGACTCGCGCCCGCAATTTTCAGTGTATCCATATAAATTATTTGTCGTTTGGTTTGTCGTCATAGGTAAATGGAACCAGCCGGGTGATCACAAAGCCGGAATGGTGGCGAGCATCACCGCGAGGAAGAAGATCCGGTAGCTCATCAGATCGCTCAGAAAGCCTGAAGCCATGCCCGTGAGCATCACCGAGAGGTTCATGATACCCGAAGCGAAAGCGTAGTGCGCCATCTGGTGACGCCCCGGAGCAACCTGCTGCATCATAAACAGCGTGAGGCCCACGAATCCGAATCCGTAGCCGAAGTACTCCACGACGATGCCACCGCCCACGAGCCACAGGCTCGAAGGCTGGAACCATGCAAGCAAGGCGTAGACCCCGAACGGCAGGTTGAAGATACAGCACAGCGTGAAAAGAGTGCGCCGCAGACCACGTCGGGCGATGTAGTAGCCCGCCAAAAGCGAGCCCAGCAGAAACGCCCCCGCGCCGAAAGTCCCGTAGTAAAGGCCGATCTGCTGGTTCGTAAGACCCAAGCCCCGGATGCGGTATCCGCCTTGAGGAACAGAGGAACGATCTTCATCACGAAGCCCTCGCCCAATCTATACAGGATGATGAACGCGATATAATACCAGATGTGTCTCTTCGTGAAAAAAAGCGCCGATGACCTCACGCAGGCCCGACAGGCCCTCCCGCAGCTGAGCCGCCTGAAGCCGAACCGCCTGAAGCGCGCGGAGATGGTAAAGACCCAAAGCGACGAGCGCGGCGCACAGGAGCAACAGAACGACCGTCCACGAACGAACAGAGGCGTCGTAACGAAGACGCGCCGACGGCCGAGAAGCCGTCGCAGAGCCACCCCCAGCAAGCCACACCAGACCGCCTGGGGCAACCAGTTTCGCAAAATTGTAGAACGCACCCTGCCAGCCGATGTATTTAGCCTGGGACGCCGGCGGAAGCTCCGACATTTAGACCCCGTCGGCCGTGATGTCGTGCATAGCACCGCTGAAGGCAACAACGGCAAAGACAACAACACTGACCGCGAAGAACAGCGGAAGCTGAAGCGAAAGGGCCGCTGCGCCGAACAGAACACCGCTCAGCATCTGGCTCCCGACGCCCCAGAACTTCTTCGTCCGGTACAACTCCAGGAACAGCTCCACAGGAACTTGATCGTCCAAGGCCACATGATCAGAGACGTCCAGACCACGCTATCTGAGCATCCGAGATCCCCAGCTCCTTGTACAGAACTGCCGAGACCATGTGCCAGAACGACAAACGGCAGGAACCCCATCGCAAAGTACAATGACGCACCCCATTTCAAAGGAGAATGTTTAAGATGGCTAAGAGATTGCATAATACACAAATAGTAAAGAATGCTTAAAGCATTATAAACATACGGATTTGCTCCGACATAAACAACTTTTTATATGTTTATACTAAATATTACTTATTCTGATATAGTGCGACAATCGCGAAATACAATCTTGCCTTTTAACAAAGAGACCTGTTCGAAATTTTTTTGTATCTTGTGATAGGTTATTTGAAATGCGGTATTTGAACGCAATAGGCTGAAAATAGACTGTTGCCTTCTCTACTGTATAAAAAAATGAATGTAACGACTCGATAAATCGAGTCGTTACGCTCTTTCAATCCCATAGCAGAATGGGATTCAGCTGCCACACACGAACCGTCGTTCCCGACGGACAGGCAACGCTTATTTTATCCGCTCGAAATTAGGGGCAGACTCATCTCCACCCAGTTCATACCCTCGTCACCGATCTGCTGACCACCCGAAGAGTGGACGTTGATTTCGCCCACCATGTCGTTGCCCGAAGGAGAATGATCCTTTGACGATTGCACCGGCTCCGTCGTTGAGTTTCCAGTAGCCTACCAAACCCTCCGAATCCACCGGAACGGAGTAGAAGTGGTTCTCGGCATTGATCTCCTCCCTTGGTCAGGTGCGGTTCCATACGCGCACCTCGGCCATGTAACCGGGGAAGAAACGGTCGGCGTTATAAGCGTAACCGATCCAGAAGCACGGTTGTAGTCGCTCTCACTGCCTCCGTATGCCACACCTAGATGGAAAACCGGAGTAATTGGAGATACCGGCCTGATACAAAAGTTCTCCGTCAACATAGAAATAAGCGAAGGTATCGTCCCACGTCACTGCGACATGGTACCAGCGATCCAGTTCGGAGAGTTTCAGCTTGGCATCCGTACGGTTTCCGCCTTGCATGGCCAGCTGAATTTGGTTCCAAGGCACACATTGTCGCCCAGACGGAGGAGGAATTTACCCCTCGACACCCATGATAGTAGACAAAGAACCGGATACGCGCGTCTCCTGAATATTGACCAGCGCCTCCATGGCTCCGTTCTTCAGAGCGTTGAGCGCATTGGCATTCTTCAGATACGGGAAGTAGCAGCGCGCGCGACGCATGTCGGCCACACACTCGATCAGACCCTTGGGCTTCTGCGTAATATTGATGTTGACCGTCAGCGCCTCGGAGTTGTCGGGAGCGTTCTTCTCGGTGAGCACGACATCGCAGCTGCGAGCAGATCCGTTAACCAGAGCCTCCACTGTGAAGTGCAGGCCGCTATCGTCGGCATTATTATAGGTAAACCAGCCGTCGGCACCCTCACCCGCCGTCACGTCGAACTCGACATTGGCCGTTACCGGAATATCGAGCGTCTGAGCCTCCACATCTAGGAAATAGGCCAACTTCTCGGGCTCGATCTTCGACTTGGGAAGCTGAGTTACCTTCAGCACGGCTGTGCCGTTCTTCACACCCTTGATCGTCACGGTAGCCTCACGCGGAGTCTCGCCGTCGTTCTGGGCCATGGAGAAATAGGCCGTAACGTCGGTATCGGCGCCGCCCTCAGTGGGACGGGCGATCGTATAGCTCAGCCAGCCTTCGGCCTCCGATACGATTTCGGCCGTCAGATCGCGGTAGTTAACATTCGTCGACAGTTCTACGGCCAGACGTTCCTCAGCCGTATAGGCCAGACGCATTTCCGCCTTCGAGGTGATCTCGATGGTCTCGCCTCGCCTTTCTCGACGATCTGGAATTCGACCTGTTTGCTGCCCATCTTGAAGACGTAGTCGGCGCTCCGCTCCTGCTCAGTTTCGTTGGGATCCACCTCGAAGACCACTTCAGCGCCGTCTTCGCCCGAGGTTGAGGAAGGATGGACAAAATCGGCCGTGCCTTCGAGCGTCCACGCGCCCGAGCTGGTAACCAGCACCGTCACCTTGCCGCCTTCGCAGGATAGGATGTTCGCCCCATCGGCATAGAAGAGTTCGAGCTGCTCCTCGGTCTCGGAGGCCTTTTTCTTGAGCGTAATCTTGAAAGACGCGGTCTTCTTGCCGCATGTGAACGTATAGGTGAAGACCTGGTCTTCCTCCTTGTCGTTGGCCTTCACGGTGAAGGCCACGATGTCGCCATCCTTGCCCTTAGCGGCCGAAGGGATCACATAAGCGTTCTCGGCGCCTTCGAGCGTCCACGCGCCCGAGCTGGTAACCATGGTCGAAACATCGCCGCCCTTGCTCCCCACGACGCCTTCCGTCGGCGAAATGGAAATCTTGTCTTCGGTAGTCGAAGGATCCACCTTGTCGTCGCTGTCATCGCAGGCTCCGCAGAGTGCGAGCGCAGCAGCGGTAAAAAGAAATATTTTCGAAATTTTCATATCTTGTCGTTCAGGTTTTTAAGGATTTGTTCATTGCCGGCGAACCGGACAACGGCTTCGTCCGGTTCCGGCCGAACGGTCGGCGGCATCCCGGCCGAAGCCGGAACGCACGACCTCGTCGTTCGTTTTCAAATTAGTTGATCGGGTGCGGTGCGGGATCGTATTGGCCCTCGCTGATCTTGTTGTAGACATTTTTGGGATCGCGTACGCTCTGCTCGTAGCAGCCCTCTGCCACGTTGCGGAACTGCTTGAGCGAATGCGAACGGTTGTTGCTGACCGTTCCGGTTCCGGAAGGATCGAATGCGAACCACATGATCCAGCCGTAACCCTGATTCATCAGTGCCTTGGCTCCTCGACGAGATGGAGTAGCCATAGTTGAGTTGGATAGAGTTACCGGCACATCCGCTCAGTCCCATACCGTTTACCGGTCTTGCTGCACCGCCGTAGTCGGCGCAGACGTTGTCAATGAATTCAGACGGCTTATGCTCCACACCGTCGATGAATACCGAAGGCAGCGAGGACTGGATATAGCCCAAGTAATAGAGGTGTACCCAGGTCTCCCAGGGGCACAATTCCTTCATCGCCTTTTTGGTCTCGTAGCAGAGACGGGCGGCCTGCTGGGAGCTGGGGCCTGCGAACCATTTTCCGGATCCGGAGTAGCTCGAATACTCGTCATCGAAACCTATACCATCGAGCTTATAGTCGAGACAGATTTGAGCCAGCTCCTTGCCGAACTGCTCACAACCCCAGTCGCTCAAACCAGCGATGCCGGCCTGGTCGTGGTTGCCCAGGATGTCGAGCAACACCTTGATACCTTTCTTACGCAGCGGCTGGAGCAGTTCCTCCGAGTTGTCGAGTAGCGCCTGCACGTTGGGGTTGGCATTCATGTAGACCTTCTGTTTCGAAGCATCCCAGTTGATGTTGCCAGCGAATAGCACGACGGCATCGAAGAACGGCTGACCGTCCTCCAGAATGTACTCGATGGCGTTGAGCGGATTGCAGTCGTTCACCTCGAAATAACAGATGTTACGGATCTTCTTCGAACCAATGCGCGAAACTAGGAAGTCAACGTATTCAGCCTCATCTTTAACGACGATACCCTCCGTCTGGGCTACGGCCTGAAGGGGAACCATGTAGGTGGTTACATACTCCAGATCGGAAGCACTCGGCGTGAGCGTTACCTCGATCTGCGCAGAGGTTTCACCGGCGGGGATAGTCATCACGCCGTCGTTCGCAATGGTGCAGAGTTTCTCGGGGAATACGACATACTCGGTAGCGTGGTCGAAGTTGTACTCTTCGACATGGCGTTCGTCGAAGACGAGCTTCACCTTTGGTCTCAGCCGTAGCGGTCTTCTCCAGCGTGAAGGTCAGGGTTTTCTTGACGGGCTCCACGGCATCGTGAGCGAACTGGATGTTCAGATCATCGGCCGTCGAGAGCGAACCGGCGATCTCCTCGCCCGGGGTGGGATTCTCGCTGCCGGCCTTCTGCGACACGGCGATCTTCGCAGTCTTCTCACCCTCGCTGGACGTCACGACGATCTGCCCCACACGGGCATCTCCCGTATTGTCCTTGGCGTTGACCGTCAGCTTGTCGCCCTGCTTCTCGGCCGTCATCCACTCCTCGGGGTAGGAGAACGTCCAGTCGGGTGCATTAGTCGTAACGGTCAGTTCAACGGCCTTGTTGCCAGTAGCCTCGAACCCAATGGGATCCGACGGCGAAATGCTCAGTACGATTTCACCTACTTCAAGCCCCTTTTGGTTTACGTTGATGTTGACGGGTTCGGCGTTACCGGCCGTAATCGTGATGCGGCCCGGACGTACGGACTCCGTGGTATTAGCCTGGGCGTTCACGGTTAGTTTGTCACCGTCCTGCTTGGCGACGATCCATTCGCCGTTCTTCTCGAATGCCCACGACTTGGCGTCAGTCTTGACAGTCAGCACAACGTCCTGATTGTCGCCGGCCTTGAACTCAATAGCAGACGAGGGCGTTACCGACAAAGAATTCTTTTTTTTGTTCACATCATCGTCGTCATCGTTGCAGCCGACGAGAGCCCCCGATGAAATGGCGAACATACCCGCCAAAAGCATCAGAAATGACTTTCTTTTCATGTTTGGTTGATTAGGTTAATTAAAAAGGTTAAATTAAAGTTAAGGTATTACGATTCCTCAGGTAATAAATCTCTCACTCTTCGGGGGCGCGACGCTCTGCCAATTCACTTCGCGCTCGGTCTTCAGATCGAAGCCGTTGCCGGTATAATCCTTGACGGTCTTACCTTTCGTATTGTCGTCGAACTTCCAATAAGCCACCAGTCCGTCTGATGCGGGATCGATTTGTAGAAATGGTTCTCGGAAGCGATCTCCTCGGCCGTCAGGGCCTTGTTCCAGAGGCGCACTTCGCCCATCATGCCGTCGAAACGACGCTCGTAGAACAAGTCGCCGTCCGACTGGAGGCGGTACGAGTGGCCGATCCAGAAGCAGCGCTCCTTGCCGTCCGTCTCATCGGAGTGCGGAATGGCGAAGTTGATCTTGTCGATGATCACGGCATGCCCGTCGGTACCAGATACTGAAGCCTTGACCGTATCCTTCAGCTTGCCGTCGATATAGACGCAGATAGTGCCACGATCGAATGTGACGGCGATATGATGCCAAACGAACTGCTTGAGGTCATAACGGCTGTCGGCCTCGGCCGGAATCTTCCCGCGTGCAGGCGAGGTCTCCTCCTCCGAAACCTTCTTGGCGAAGGCCACCTGCAACTGGTTAGTCGGACGGCCATCGTCGCCCAGACGGATGAGGAACGTATCCTCGATGCCCATGATCGTCGAGATCTTGCGGTCAAACGAGTTGGCGTAGACGAGCGCTTCGAGCGTGAAGGTCTCCATGTCCTTCACCGCCTCGGTATCAGCCGTCCACTCGGGCCAGGCGCAGTTGTTCTCCATCTCGGCCACGACGTTGATGAGCGCGGCCTTCGAGAAGACGAAGTAGACCGTCCGGGCGCTTTCGAGGGATATTCATGCCGTCGGCCGACACGATGCGTACGGGCAACACGTAGCGCTGCTTCTCCTCGATGGGCAGATTATCCAAATTCGTAAAAAGGCGAAGGTGAGCGGCGCACTCTCCACCATCCCGGCCGTGATGACAGTCGAATTATCCGCGAAATCGTAATAGCCGCCGTTGGCAGGGAGCAGTTCGGCCGTTGGATCGTCGTAGAACATCCGGTAGTGCTCCAACAGACCGGGAGCCTCGGCGAACGTGACCGTGATGTCGCGCTCCCGGGGCTGGGCCATGGCGACGGTGACGTCGCAGCTCTCTTCCCGGGTCACGTCGAGGTTGTCCCGTTTGATAAACACGTCGTCGGTGAACGACGTTGCGGGAGATGAACACCTGATTGCTGAAAGTGGTGTTTGCCCTCCTCATCCTCCTTGCAGCCCGTGAATACGGCTACCAAGAGCAGGCACAATGCGAATCCTAATTTATTTTTCATCGTCGTTTTTATTTTCAGATTGTTTTTTTCGGGCTCCTCTTCGGGCTCGGGGTTCAGGATGCCGAGCGCCTCGCGGATTCTCTTGTAGGTTGGCGTATTGAAATAGTCTTCCTGTGCGTTCGATGCGCAGAGCCCCAGCTTATCGCACTGTACAGTCTGGGAGGTTTTCGGATCCATCACCCACTGCGCGGCCACCTGGAAGCGAAGCGCCCACTTGAGCGTCGTCGCCACCGTCGGCGATCGACGGCACGGAGGCTTCCAGCACGACCCGGTTGCTCGGAACACCCTCTTCGAGCTGATCGCGCACCATACGGGAGATAGCCACCGACGACGAGGCACCCTCAGTCAGGATGATGACGTAGTCACACTCCGCAAAGAATCGTCTGGTTCTCGATGCTCGTGATAAGGCGGGGTATCCGCGGAAGAAGAGCAGCTTGTCGGGATTGTCGCGGCGCCACGTGTCTGCCGCCAGCACAAACGGAGCTGCGGCGCTGCTGTCGTAACCGCCCAGATAGGAGACGACGATGCCGTCGAATCCATATCGGGAGCAGGCCGCAAGCTGCTTTTCGGTCTCGATCTTGCAGTACTCGGCGAACTTCTCCTCCGTATAGTCGCCCTCGTGCTCTGTACCGGAAGATGCCTCCTTCATAGCGTCCCAGGTACTGCGGATTGTCGTGTAGTCCACGACGTTGAGCGTGCGGGTACCCTTCTTCGAGCGTACCTCGGCAATCTCATCCATCAGCGCCGGATGCAGGTCGTCGACGTCGGTCATGAGCAGGTAATCCACACTGTCAGGCATAGACATAGGATGCTGGTTCTGCCGATTCGGAGCGGTCGAAGTTCCTCGGACGATCATCATCGTCACCAGGTGTTCGCCGACCTTGAAATCCCGGAGCGATGTCAGAAAAGCCGGATCATTCTGATTCATCGGCGGCAGAAGATCTTTGTGTTCGGCTTCCGTCCAGTCGCTGCACGAGGCCAGCAGGGCCGCCGCGGCGAAGAACGGAATGAATATGCGTTTCATGTCGAATTTCGTTTTAATGGGTTAAACGGTGTGTACGGTTATTTGACGGCCGGATTGCAGTCCCACCACATGCGGGTTGCCATGTTATCGGAGCCACCAAGCATCTCCACGGCTTTGGCGTAGTTCTCCGGGTTGTTGGTCGCCTCGTCCGCAGGATAGGACATGCGGCGAGCGCCGAGCGTAAGGTTCCGGATGCCCTGCGAGTTATTGCCCACGGCAGACTCCATGGCCGGAATCAGGTGCGGAAAGCCTGTACGGCGGAAATCAGCCCACGCCTCGTTGCCAAGATGGAAGTTGGCGATCCACTTCTGGATGATGATGCGCTCCTGCATCTCCTCCTTCGAGGCGCCGTCGTTCCAAGCCACCCCCAGCTGGGAGAGCTGTGTAGAATAGGAGGTCGCACCGCCGTTGGGGTCGGTGTAGGATTCCGGAAGAGTGGTGCCGACAAGGTATTCGTCGACGCCCGCAACACCCCACTGTTCGAACGAGAGGCGGACGCCCTGCTCGTAGAAGGTCTTAGCGCTGCCACCCATGTTCCAGCCGAACACGCCGACGGCTTCCGCCTTCAGGAAGGCCACCTCGGCGGCATTCATCCACTGCAACGGAGTAGCCATGCCATCTACGAAGTTGACGCCTGAATAGAGCAGCCCCACAGTGCTGAGCGCTGGAATGGCGATACCACGACGCATGCCCACATACTCAGGGGCGTTGTCCCCGGAGAACTGCGCCTTGCTGAAATATTTCTCGCGGCGCGGATCCTCATAACCGTTCATGTAGCAGATGATGTCGGCTGCAGCATGCGAATCGCCGCCCGTCACCGACCCAGCTGGGGAGTTGTACATGCATGCCGTATAGAGCGGATTGCCGTCCTTGCCGAAGGCCAGGGACGAAAGCTGCGCATTGTCTGCGTTCGACTGCATGACACCGACAGAGTGCGCCACGGCCTGTTCGCCCAACTGCTGCGGAGAGAGGCCCTTCGAGCTTACGAAATCCGGTGTATACCACCCGCATGGCCAGCCGCAGCTTCATCGAGTTGGCAAAACGGCACCATTTCACGGCTGTGCCGTCGAAGACTTGGTCGGTCGTGCTCGTGATGCTCCTGTCGATGTTCTCGTCCAACAGGGCGATTGCCTCGTCCAATTCATCGAACATCTGCGAATAGACCTTGGGCTGGTCATCGTAGGCCACCTGGATCTTACCGGTGCTTCCGATCTCGGAATAAGGAATCGGGCCATAAGTGTCCGTCACACGGTTCAGGACGCAGACCTTCACGATCTTGAGGATGGCCAAAACGAGCGGATCCTCCGAAATCCCCTCTACGTTCGACATGTTACTGTACAGTTGCGGGATGACTTTGTCGCTGTACATGAACACGTTCGTCCAGTTGTCGGTCGGGTTGTATTTGGAAATGGTGTTCGTCCAGCCATTGTTCGCATCAGCGTAATAACCGCCCTGCGTACTGCCTAGCAGACAGTCAGTGAACTGCGCCGTATTGACATCCGTCGAGACGACGGTACCAGAACATGGCAGAGAGTCCCGAGGCGATGGCGTAGTCCTTGGCCTCCATCTGCTCCTTGTCCACCTCATAGGGATTGCTGTTGATGTCGAGGTAATTCTTGGTGCATGCGCCCAACCCGCACAAGACTGCGAAGGAGAGCGCCGCTTTTATCATTTTGTCTTTCATCGTGTCGCTGTTTTAGAATTTGAAACGGAGATTGAATCCCACGTTGCGCAATGACGGCATCATGAAGTAGTCGATACCTTGATAGTAGTTGCCCGTCGTCGCGATGCTTTCTGGATCGAACGGAGCCTTGTTGTAGAGCATCCACAGATTGCGTCCCACGATAGAAACCGTAATCTCGCAGACGTTGCGCAGCACTTTGCGGGGAATCGTGTAGCCAATCGAAGCCTCCTGCAACCGCACGTTCGTGGCCGAGTAGGTGTAGAACTGCGGGATGGAATTGCCGCCTGCGATGGCCGAATACCAAGTGTAGGCATCCACCACGTCGCCGCCGTTGAGCGTCACGCCTCCGGCATCGCGCGCCGCGGCCGTAACCTCTGACACGCCGTATTGGTCGAGCATAGCCTGCGTACGCGAGTAGACGATGCCGCCCAGACGGGCCGAACCATGAAGCCGAAGTTCAGGTTCTTCCAGCGGAAGTCGTTGCGCCACGACATGTTGACATCGGGCAGTACGCTGCCCAGCTTGACATACTTATTCACATCCTGGATCGTCTCCGTAGCTACATTTCCGTTCTCGTCGATGTAAATGGCATTGTTCTCGTCGTAGCGCAAATCGCGGCGGGGGAGTAGAGGTCGCCCAGCGTACCCCCCTCCTGCAGTAGGAACTGTGCGTCGCCCAGACCGCCCATATTGAGCCGGTCGATCGAGAAGCGCTCACCCGTGGCGTAGTTGATAACGTTGTTGGCCAGTGAGACGATCTTATTCTGGTTGGTCGACAAGGTGTAGTTGGTATCCCACGTGAAGTCGCGCCAGGTATTCCGATAACCCAATGCCAGCTCGATACCCTGGTTACGGACATTACCCGACTGGATGATGATCTTGAGAAACCCGTGCCGCCCGAGATCTGCGGGTCGAAGGTCTGGTTCGACGTATGCGAATTGTAGTAAGTGAAATCGAGGTTAAAGTGCTTGAGGAAACGCATCGTCAGACCGACCTCGAACGACTTGGTGCGCTCGGGCTTGAGGTGGTAGGCGGGATACTGCGTCTGCGTGTTCCACGACAGGCCGCTTTCGTTCCACGAATAGAGCGGGTTGGCAATGTAGCGTTCGAAGGCGCCGCCCACCGAGGCGAACGAACCGCGCAACTTGATATAGGAGAGATTTTCGGGCATGTTAGGAATGAGCTGCGACAACACGACCGAAAGTCCGACCGAAGGATAGAAGAACGACTTGGCATTCGAATGCGGACCCGCCAGCTGCGAAGGCCAGTCGTTGCGGCCCGTGAGGGTCAGGTAGTAGGTGCCCTTTTGTAGCCCACCTCGGCCGAAGCGAAGATCGACTGCGTCTGTTCGCGCCAGCCCTCCTGCTTACGGACGGTCTTGGTCGAGTTGCTCAGGTTCTGAATGTTGAAAACGTTGGCCAGCCCCTGCTTCTCGCCCGACGTACCGTCGGCGATAGGACCGCGGATCTTCAGAGCGTCGTTCTTCATATCCGAGAACGAAGCGCCGATGTTGGCCTGCAACGACCAGTCGTCACCGAACGTTTTGTTGATATTGAGCAGGGCGTCGCCGTAAACCTGACGATCCATCGTCTTGGTGACGCCGTAAAGGCCGTTGGCAGACTGCTCGGTGAGCTGCACGTTCGACGACGCATACATCTTTTCGGTATAGGTGTTGTGCGAGTTGTCGAGACGGATGCGACCCGAGACATTCAGCCAGTCGAGGATGTCGTACGACAGCGCCGCGTTGAGCATGTAACGATCCTTACGGTTCTCGCGCAGGTTGCGGTAGTTCGCCCAGTAGGGGTTCTGCATGGTGATGGAGCCGTCGCCCATCGGCCAGTACTGTTTCGAAATCTTGTCTATGGGATCGTAGCGCTCGTACATTTCGATATCCGCCCAGTCATCGCCGCGCGGGAAGAGGTAGGCTCCCGTCAGAGGGTTGTTGTAGGTTCCCTGATTGATCATGTTGCAGTCTTCCTGCAGTACGTAACTGGCTCCTACGTCCAGTCTCATCTTGTCGTTCAGAAAAGAGGTGGTGTTGCGGAAAGTGAAGTTGTAGCGATCGTAGCTGTTGTTTGGCACGATACCGTCGGAATTGATGGCCGCGGCTGAGAAATAGGTCTGGTTCTTCTCCGTTCCGGTCGAAAGCGAAACGCTCTCGGAATTGACTACGCCAGCACGGAAATAGTCCTCGCGGGGATCGTAGCCGTATCGGTTGGCGCGGTTGAGCCGCTTGCCCCAGCTGTAACTGGCCACGTTGATCGGCGTAGTAAGGTTGCCCGTGCCGTAACGGTTCTGGAACTCAGGCAAGCACCAGCGGGTCATGATCTCAACACCGGCCGTCGCGGTGACGGAGAGCTGTCCGACCTGTCCCTTCTTAGTCGTGACGACGATGGCACCGTTGGCCGCGTCCGAGCCATACAATGCCGCAGCCGCGGCACCTGTCAGCACCGAAATCGACTCGATGTCCTCGGGGTTGATGTCGGCGCAATGGGATCGGTCGTACCCTGCGAACTGAACTCTGTGCCGCCGTCCATCGCCTTGGTAAACATCGGCACGCCGTCGATTACATAAAGAGCATTCGAAGACTGTGAAATGGATTTCGTGCCTCGCATGACAACCTTCGAGGCTCCGCCCATGCCGGCCGACGAGGCGTTGATGTTCACGCCGGCAACCTTTTACCGTTGAGCGAGTTGATGAAGTTGACATCCTTGTTGGCGATGACGGCATCAGCATCCACCTGCTGCACGTTGTACGACAGGGCTTTCTCGGCACGTTTGATGCCCAGGGCCGTAACAACGACCTGCTCGACCTCGATGGACGAATTGGACAGTGTGATGTCGAAAGTGGTGCGCGAGCCGATGGGCACGACACGGGTTTCGTAGCCGATGAAGCTGACCGACAGTTCGGGGTTGTCGACCGAGGCGGGGAGCGTCAGGGTAAAGTCTCCGTCGATGCCGGTGGTCGTTCCGACGGTCGTGCCCTTGATCAGAACGGTGGCTCCGATAATGCCCAGGCCGCCGGAATCCTTCACCACGCCCGAGATGGCCGACGGCCCGCTGCGGCGACGCGCTTCGACAGCACGATGTTGGGAACCGTGATCTCATAGGTGATGTCCGTGTCCTTGAACAGCAGCGGCAGCACCTCGTTGAGAGGCTTGGAATCGGCCTTGATCGAGACAATGCGTTTCGTGTCGATTTCGTCCGTATAAAGAAAAAGATACTTGGTCTGCTTTTCGATTTCGTTCATGACGACCTTCATCGGAACCTTCGTCATGTCGAGCTTCACCGCGATTTTTCTGCGTTTGAGCCACGGCGGGCGCACCGCACAGGAACACGGAGAGAATTAGAGTAATCAGGCATTTTATCTGCCTAATACTTAAATTTTTCATAAGTTTGCTGATTTAAGATCAATAGGTTAGCAATCGAATCACTGTTTATCTCCCGCCGGCGGACACGAGCGTGCCCGAGCGCGTCGGCGGTGCAGCATAAAAGTGTCTTGAGGCAGAAGTCGGTTTATTCCATAGAGTCGGTTTAGATTTTAGTTATTTTTATGTGTATCGTATTCGTCTCGTCGTCGCGCGTAAAGGAGAAGTTATTGGTGATCTGGAGCAGCTTCAGCGCATGGTCCACACCGTCCGACACGCGGATTTTGCCGTGGTACTTGAGTTCGGGCATATCCTCGGGATTGTCGATCGTGATCCGGACACCGTAATAGTTCTCGAATTTGCGGATCACCTCCCCGAACGACAGCGTGTTCAGGTTCATCAGCCCGTCGACCCAGCGGAAGTCGTCCGGATCGGTTATCCGGTTGAGTTTGAGATGTCCGTCGACCAGGTCGATCTGATCGTTGGGCGAGAGAATGAAGGATTCGCCGCCGACGAGGCGGTTCGAGATTTTCAGCCGTCCTTCGAGCAGCGCAGCCGAGAAATCGGCGGTCCGGGCATCGGCCAGGATGTTGAATTTCGTACCCAGCACCTCGGCATCGCAGGCGAATGTTTCCACGATGAACGGACGGCTGGCGTCGTGCTTCACCTCGAACATGGCCTCGCCCGAAATCTTGACCCGGCGTGTCTTTCTGGAAAAGATCGAGGGGTATTCCAACTTGGCGCCCAAATTGAGCCATACGGTCGTCCCGTCGCTCAAGGTGACGGACATGCTCTGCCCGTTGGGCGCGGTAATGGCCATCATGTCCCGGGTACGGTATTCGAGAATCCTGTCGGCCAGATAGTGGCTCACCCCGGCGCATGCGAGCAGCACGGCCGCAGCCGCGGCACTCCATTGAGCCGTTCTTCTTCCAGAGCGAAACGGTATGTCTGCTGATACGGGGCTGCGCCTCTCCGGCCAGGATATTGAGATTGGAAATATAATCGAGCCGATCGAGATACCGCTGGTTTTCCGTTGACGCGTCCAGCCAGTCGAGCACCTCGACGAGTTCCTCCTCCGAGGTCTCGTTTCTCAAGTATTTCTGCAATAAAAAGATCGTCCATGTGTTCGTGTTATATAGTTATAACAAACACACGGACGGGGTAAGTAGTAAAAAATGCAATTTTTTCAGACAAAGATCGGAACGCACTCCGGGCAGCCCTGCGGAGCGCTATTTTACCACCGAGACGAGTATCAGGGTGATCAGTACGGCCGGGAGGTAATCCTTCAGTTCGGAGCGCATAAGGTTGAGCGCCCGGCGGATTTCGAAATTGACATGGCTGACGGAAATTCCCAGTTCAGCGGCGATCTCGCTGTACGTCATATTCCTGATCCGGCTTAACAGGAATACGTTGCGAGTCATTTTCGGCATCTTGCGGACTGCCTGTTTCAGGATGGCGCGAATCTCTTCGGAGAAGAGCAGGTCGGGATCGCAGGCCGACAGCGAGCGCACGTCGGCCTGAAGCCGGCGCGTCAGCGTCGAATGCATGTCCTGCTCCGCCCTGCGGTGGCGAATTTGGGCGTTGAGGTAGTTCAGGCAACGGTTTTTTTGACCGAGGTGAGGATATAAGCCGGCACATTGGTGTCCGCCGGCAGGTTTTCATGCATTTCCCAAAAAGTCATGAAACTGTCCGACACCAGATCTTCAGCAGTCTCCCGATCGCGGACATAGCGGTATGCCAGGGCGATAAAACGGGGCTTGAATTCGAAAAACAACTTTCCGAATTCCGTGGAGGAAATGCTGTCTGTCTTGACGTCTGCCATTTGAAGTCCCGTCTGTCCGGTACACGAAAAATACCGGCGAACCCGATTCAGGATTCGCCCATTACAAAATCCCCCCCCGGTGAAAAGTCAGAATGGAAGACACTTGATAATGTTGTATTTAATGAATTTTCCAATTTCCCGAATGCTTTTGTCGGACAGGAAACCGTCGGTGGTTCCTATCATCGACAAAGATAGCAATAAAAATAATAATTGAGCTGTTTGCGGTGAAATAGTTTTCCGATACGGAGTGGCCGAAACGGCCCGTTCGGCAACAAAAACGGCCCCGGAACCGCTTTGCGAAAAGAGCGGACGGATGATTTCGCCTATATATTATCGGTATACGGCGTCGGCAGGATTTCCGCCCCCCGGAACGCCTTTCGAAGAGAGTCCCGATGACCGGGCATGCCCTGTTTCCGGCGTCGGCAAGACAATTCCGAAAGAGGTCGAGGCAGCCCGGAAGAAGAGGCAGCCCGAAAAAAGGAGCGCCCGCGGCATTTCGAGCCGTTTCAAAAAAAAATCGGGGGGGTATATAACCTTCGCCGATTTTTGCTATTTTTGTCCGTCGCGCACGGTGCGCGGTCAAGAATCAAATCAATACAATGATGAAAAAAATCCTATTCCTGATGGCTGCAACGGCCATGATGTGGGGGTGTGATGCAAAAGGCACAGACCCGAACCCGAATTCGAGGGAGAGGTCGTCGGCGTATTCCCCGACGGCTCGTCCAAGAAGCTCGAAAAACACAACGTGCGGATGCGAACGGGCGCCGGCGTCTACATCGCCGGATTCGCAGCCAGCAAATCCAAAACGAAAGTACTCGTGGAAGGCGGTTCGGCCAGCGTGCGGTTCGACGCCGCGCAACCGATCGCGCTCATCGTCCGCGCCAAGGACAACAAGGCCGACCCCATGTCCATCGTGCGCGTCTTCCGCATGAAGAGCACCAAGAAAACACCGGTCGGCGGTGATCTCGGCCGTCGGGTCGTTCTCGGTGAGCTCCAACACGATGGACTACCTGCGGTTTTCGGCCGAGAAATACGGCGAAAGCCCTACCGTCGACGTTCGACGAACGCCGCGGCAGAATACGGCATCATCGTCTCGAACCCCAACAACGTGGGACGAGAAGATGGTGATCGTCTCGGCGTTCGCCATCGACGGCGGAGCCGCGGCGAAAGAGTAAGCCGGAACCACACGGTTCCGATCAGTGCGGTGCAGAGCGATTCTGCACCGTTTTTGCTTATCGCGGAGCAGGTAAAGAGCCCGTGAGAATCGAAACGTCTTCGGTCAGTGCGGTGCAGATGCCGTGCATCGTGAAGAATCCCCGGATGGGTAGTCCTCGGCGGACGTCCCATTCGGGGATTCGAGGGATGTGCGGCAGGTGCGCCGCAATCATCGAAAACTAATTGATGTTGGGCAGGAACGAATAATCCTTCGCGTAGCCGAGCATCTGTCCCACGTAGTCGGCCGGGTAGGAGATCTTCACGTCGACGATCCTGCCGTCCTTCTCCACCAGTTCGTATTCGGGATTGACGAAACCGCCGTAAGGCTCGATGTCGAGCGCATAGTAGCGGTCGCGGACCTCCTTGGCAGCTCGGGATCGACCGTGACGGCATACTGCTCGACCGCGCCTTGCCGGCTTCGTAGTCGCCCTCGGACTTGATGCGCTGCACCTCGCGGAGCATCTCGCCGAAGAGCCCGCGCAGCTTCTCGAAATCGTTGACCACCACGTAGGTCTTGCCGTTCTCCTTTCACCATTTCGATCACGTTGTCGGCCTTGCCGCGCTCGTAGCACCACTCGCAGATCAGCTTGCGGTTGCGCATGTGCGACTCCTCGACGTTCTTGCCCGGCTCGATGCGCGCCAGCTGGGTCATCATGCCGTTGAGGATATACTTGGCATAACCCGCCTTGGCGACGTCGAGCGAGGGAATCAGCCCCCAGTTCGACCAGCTTCGGGATCGCCCAGGTAGTAGAAGTCCGAACAGGTCGGCGCGGGTCTCTTCGAGCGTCGAACCGTAGCTCTTCAGCTCGCCGCCCTTGACACCCGGCGCCAGCTGGCCCGAGCCGTGGCCCAGACACTCATGAAGGTCGGTGTGGAGGTCGTCGGCCAGTTTGCCGTACCGCTCATCCGCTCGCGGTCCTCGGCGCGGAGCACGAACTCCTCGTTGAAACCGTTGCCGTGGGCGGCCATGTCGTAGGCATAGGTGATGTTGTCGATGGTGACCGACTTCGAGCCGTACTCCTTGCGAATCCAGTCGGCATTGGGGAGGTTGATGCCGATGGGCGTCGAGGGATAGCAGTCGCCGCCCAGCATCGCCACGGTGATGACCTTGGCCGAAACGCCCTTCACGACCGGCTTGCGGTAAGCCTCGGCCACGGGCGAATGATCCTCGAACCACTGGGCGTTGTCGGAGATGACCTCCGTGCGGTGGCAAGCCTCCGTGTCCATGAAGTTGACGTTGCCTTCCCACGCCGCCTTGCGGCCCAGCGGGATCGCCGTAGTCCTCGATGAAGCCGTTGATGAAATCGACGTTCGAAACGGTGTCCTTCACCCAGCCGATGTTGTAGCGGTCGAACTCTTTCAGATCGCCCGTCTTGTAGTAGCTGACGAGCGCCGCGATGTTGGTCTTCTGCGGCTCTTTGGCCACGGCCTGCGCCTTTTCGAGCCAGTAGACGATCCGCTCGATAGCCGGCGAATACATGCCGCCCAGCTTCCAGACACGCTCGCAGATGCGTCCCGCGTCATCCTTCGTCAGCTGCGAGTTCAGTCCGTAGGAGACCGGCTCGGGGTTGCCCGCATCGGCGGCGGCCATGTCGGCGTAGAACGCCTCGGCCTCGGCCTGGCGCACGTTGTGGTAGTAGTTGCCCGACGAGGTGAGCAGCAGGTCGTCGCCGGCCTTCTGGTTGAGCTTCGTCGGATAGAGCGCCGGAGTCGAAGCGATCGCCCGGCAGACCTCGCCGCGCGCAGGGAGTTCAGGGAGCCGAACTTCTCCTCGGGGATGGTCTCTCGATCGCGTCGAGCAGGTAGCCTTCGGTGAATTCGGGCACGAACTTGTCGTTCGAATAGTGGTGGTGGATGCCGTTGGCGAACCATACCTTCTTGAGATATTTCTCCAACGCCTTCCACTCGGCCGTCGTGCGGTCGCCCTTATAGTTCTCGTAAAACCGTCTCCAGCGTGCGGCGCACGGGGAGGTTCACCGGGGCAGTTCTGGTCGAAAAGAATGTCGCGGCCGCATTTGGCAGCCTCGGAGAGGTAATAGATCAGCTCCTTCTCTTCGAGCGGCAGGGCGTCGAAACCGGGAACTTCGTAACGGATGACCTTGATGTCGTCGAAACGGTCGACGATCCACGGCATATCGCCCTTTGGGACCACCGCCGCACGAGGTCAGTGCGGAATGATGAGAGTGTCATAGATACAATAGTAAAAAAAGCTTTTTCATGCTCGTTCGAAATTAGTATTCCTACAAAAGTAATGCTTTTTCTGCGATTTTCCTTCTTTATGTCTGATGGAATTTCTACCTTTGCCCCGCAACTCGTTTCAAGAAAGAGATGAAAGTATTTAAAGCGTCAAGGAGCTTCGCGCCGAATTGGACCGGACGGAGCAGTCGGGAATCGGCTTCGTACCGACATGGGTGCCCTGCATGCCGGACACCGTTCGCTCGTCGAACGGGCCCGCCGGGAGAAACGGCACCGTCGTGGTGAGCGTCTTCGTAAACCCCACGCAGTTCAACGACAAAAACGACCTGAAGCACTACCCCCGCACGCCGGAGGCCGATGCCCGCCTGCTGGAAGAGGCCGGCGCGGATTTCGTGCTGATGCCTTCGGTCGAAGAGATATATCCCGAGGAAGACACCCGGCAGTTCGATTTCGGCCGGATCGACAAGGTGATGGAGGGCGCGACCCGTCCGGGCCATTTCAACGGCGTAGCGCAGGTCGTCAGCCGCCTGTTCGACATCGTGCGCCCGGCACGCGCCTACTTCGGGGAGAAGGATTTCCAGCAGATCGCCGTCATCAAGTCGATGACGGCCCAGCTGACGCTCCGCTGGAGATCGTCGAATGCGCGATCGTCCGCGGAGAGGACGGGCGGACTGGCGTCTCGTCGCGCAACACGCTGCTCGACGCGGCGCACCGCGCCGCAGCGCCGCACATCTACGCCACGCTGCACGCAGCAGTGGAGAAATCGCACGAAATGACGCCCGCCGAACTGAAGGCATGGGTCACGGCCGAGGTGGAGCGCAACCCGTTGCTGAAGGTCATCTACTACCAGTCGGTCGACGCGCTGACGATGCAGGAGGTCGCCGCATGGAGCGACTCCGGAGCATATCCAGGGCTGCATCGCCGTACAGGCCGGGGAGATCCGTTTAATTGATAACATCCGTATCCGATAATGAAATTCCAGATTGAAGTCATCAAATCCAAAATCCACCGCGTGACGGTCACACAAGCCGACCTGAATTACGTGGGGAGCATCACCATCGACGAGGCGCTGTTGGAAGCCGCCAATGTGATCGAGGGCGAGAAAGTCCAGATCATGGACATCAACAACGGAGAGCGTTTCGAAACCTACACGATCAAGGGGAGAGCGCAACAGCGGCTGCGTGTGCCTGAACGGCGCCCGCGGCACGCAAGGTGCAGGTGGGCGACGTGATCATCATCGCATCCTACGCGCTGATGGATTTCGAGGACGCCAAGCAGTTCCGCCCGTGGATCGTTTTCCCCGACACGGCGACCAACCGGCTCGTGAAATAACGCGCCCCGGCGCGGCGGCAGGCCGACCCGACACAAAATCTCCCCGAAAAGGGAGGTTTTTTCGTTTAATCCGTTATCTTTGCAGAAGATAACCCCTGCGGCGGCCGCGCGCCCCGGCCGGTCCGGACGAATCCGCCCGGCTCACCGGATAGTTCCTGCCGCCGCAGGGCCAATTTCGATGGACATTTTTCTCCATAGCCGCCTTTGCGCTCTCGATACTGGGCATCATCGGCTGCATCGTACCGGCTCTGCCGGGCGTGGCGTTGAGCTACGCCGGACTTCTGCGCCTGGTTCACCTCCTACCCCAGATGACCTCCGGGGCGATCTGGCTGTGGCCGCCGTGACCGTCGCCGTGAGCGCCGCCGACTATTTCCTGCCCGCATGGATGACCCGCAGGTTCGGCGGTTCGCGCGCGGGAGCCATCAGGGGCCACGGTCGGCGTATTCGCCGGGTTTTTCATCTTCCCGCCCGTGGGGGATCATCCTCGGCCCGTTCGCGGGCGCCGTGCTGGGCGAACTGCTCAACGACCGGGCGACGTTCCGAAGGCTTTCCTCGTGGGATTCGGGTCGTTCCTCGCATTCGTCGTCGGCACGGGCGTCAAGCTGGCCGCCTCGGCAGGCATGCTGATCCATGTCGCGGCCGACACCTACCCCGCTCCGGGACTGGTTCGCAACCACTTTCTAAAACATATCGCATATGAAAAGGTTTCTACTACTAACGGCGGTCATCCTCGCGATGCTCGCTTCGTCTTGCAGCAAATACAAGTACGAAACGGTGTCGGGCGATCCGCTGAAACCCCGGATTTACACCTTCCAAACGGCCTGAAGGTCTATATGAGCGTCATGAAGGAGACGCAGCCCGCATCCAAACGGCCATCGCCGTGCGGGTCGGCGGCAAGAACGACCCGCCGAGACGACCGGTCTGGCACACTACTTCGAACACCTGATGTTCAAGGGAACCGAAAAGTTCGGAACGTCCGACTACGCCGCCGAGAAACCCATGCTCGACGAGATCGAACGGCTCTTCGAGGTCTACCGCAAGACCACGGACGAAGCCGAGCGCGCGGCAATCTACCACCGCATCGACTCGATCAGCTACGAGGCTTCGAAGATCGCCATTCCCAACGAATACGACAAACTGATGGCCGCCATCGGCGCCAACGGGACCAACGCCTTCACGTCGCAGGACATGACCGTTTACGTCGAGGACATCCCTTCGAACCAGATCGACAACTGGGCTAAAATCCAGGCCGACCGATTCCTTAATCCCGTGATCCGCGGCTTCCACACCGAGCTGGAGACCATCTACGAGGAGAAAAACATGTCGCTGACGCAGGACGGCCGCAAAATCTGGGAGGCGATGGACGCCGCGCTCTTCCCCAACCATCCCTACGGCACGCAGACCGTACTGGGTACGCAGGAACACCTCAAGAACCCGTCGATCACCAACGTCAAGAACTACCACAAGACCTACTACGTGCCCAACAACATGGCCGTCTGCGTCTCGGGCGACTTCGATCCCGACCAGATGATCGCAACGATCGACAAGATACTTCGGCGACATGCAGCCCAACCCCGACCTGCCGAAACTGGAATTCAAGCCCGAAGAGCCGATCACCGCGCCCGTGGTGAAGGAGGTCTATGGCGCCCGAGGCCGCGCGCGTCATGCTGGGCTGGCGGCTGCCGGCCGCAACGGACCCCTCGAACGACGTGGCGGACATCGTAGGTTCGGTCCTCTACAACGGGCAGGCAGGCCTGATCGACCTCGACCTGAACCAGCAGCAGAAGGTGCTCTCGGCCTATGCCTACGCCTCTGCGCAGCCCGACTACGGAACGTTCCTCATGGCCGGCAGCCCCAAAGCCGGGCAGTCGTTGGACGAAGTGCGCGACCTGCTGTTGGCCGAAGCAGCAAAGATTCGCGCCGGAGAGTTCGACGAAAAACTTGATCAAGGCTTCGATCAACAACTACAAGATGCAGCTGATGAACGAGTTCGACAAATACGACCAGCGCGCATGTTCTACGTCTACTCGTTCATCTACGGCAAGGGAGTGGGCCGACGACATCCGCCAACTGGAACGCATGGAAAAGATCACCAAGCAGGATGTGGTGGACTGGGCCAACAAATACCTCGGTCCCGAAAGTTACGCCATCGTCTACAAACGCGAAGGCAAGGACCCCGGTGAGCAGAAGATCGCAGCCCCGAAAATCACGCCCATCGCCACCAACCGCGACGCGCAGAGCGTATTCCCTGACCGAAATCCAGAACACGGAGGTGAAACCCATCGAACCGGTGTTCGTGGATTACAAGAAGGACATGTCGCAGTTCGAGGCCCGCAAGGGAATCGACGTATTTCTTTATAAGAAAAACGAGTCGAACGACATCTTCACACTGACCTATGTGTTCGACACGGGCACGGAGAACGATCCGGCGCTCAATCTGGCGTTCGACTACCTGGGCTACCTCGGTTCCGAGTCGCTGACGGCCGAGCAGATTGCCTCGAAGATGTACGGCATCGCCTGCTCGTTCTCGATGCAGCGCCGGCCCCACCTCGTGCCGCATCTCGATTACGGGACTGGGAGAGAATATGGCCGAAGCCATGGAAATCGTCGAGGACTGCTGAACAAGCCCAAGCCCGACGAGGCGATTCTCGCCAACCTCAAGGCCGACATGATCCAAGAGCCGCGCCGACGCCAAACTCAACCAGAGCCGCTGCTTCGGCGCCCTGCGGACCTTACGTGTTCTACGGTCCCCGACTTCATCCGCCGCACGACGCTCACCAACCCGGCGCTCGAAGCGATGAGTTCCGAAATGTTGTTGGCGAAGATAGACGAACTGATGGACAAACAGCACGAAGTGCTCTTACTACGGCCCGCAGTCGGAGAAGGAGGTGACAGGCGCTGGCCATGCACCACAAAACGTCTGCGGGAGCTTCAGCCGCTCGACAAGAAGCACCTGCAACTGCTGCCCACGGACAAAGGTGCTGATGGCCCAATACGACGCCAAGCAGCTCTACTATAATGCAAACCTCGGCAAACAGTTCGATCGCGGCCGACCCCGAAATCACGCTCTACAACGAGTATTTCGGCGGCGGCATGAACTCGGTCGTCTTCCAGGAGATGCGCGAGGCACGCGGCCTGGCCTACACCGCGCAGGCCAGCATCATGCAGCCGAACTACGCCGACACGAAATACGGCTACATGGCTTTCATCGCCACGCAGAACGACAAGATGCAGATGGCGATCGAAGCTTTCGACGAGATCATCAACAACATGCCCGAATCGGAGACTGCGTTCAAAAATCGCCAAAGAGGGGACTGATCTCGCGCCTGCAGCACCGACCGCACGGTGAAGGTTTAACAGGTGCTGTGGAGTTTTCATCGGACTGCGCAACCTGGGCCTTGAGGAGGACCGCGACAAGCAGATTTTCGAAAAAGGTGCAGGCGATGACGCTCGCCGACGTGAAGGCCGCACGCAGGAGAAGTGGGTCAAGAACCGCAAATACGTTACGGCATCCTGGGCGACATCCAGGATCTCGACTCTCAACTACCTCAAGACGCTCGGTCCGATCCGGACCGTCTCGTGGTGAGGAGATATTCGGATAAACCGGCAAAAGATGTTCCAAAAAGCCCTTTCCTTTCGGAAAGGGCCAGGCAATCGGACAAAGAGGAGGCGCAGCGCGCCCCCTTCCGGAATCAGAGATAGGTCGTAACGCCGTCCCCGCTTTTTCGATGTCGGCGAGCGATCCCGAAGCATCGGCGGCCAGCTTCCGGCAGACAGCCGAACGGCCGCGATAGTAACCGCCCTGCGTAAACTGCCGCCGAAAAAACGAACTCCCCGGCATCGTTGCCGCCGTCGGGAAAGAGGAACGTATTGGTTCCCTGCCCGAAGAAGGGCTGACCGACGCCCGACAGGAGGTTCTTCGTGCTGCTGTAAAGATCGTTGTCGGGAATCCGGTAGCCGTAACCGGCCGGGTTGTGACGTCCGTGGTAATTGGCGCCGTAGAAGACCGCGTCGCACGGGACACTTTTTCGTCGACCTCCGTACCCTTGAAAACAGCGATGCCGTCGGCGATATTTTTAATTTGCCGTTGCTGTTGTAGTTGTGAAGAATCCTGGTCTTGTCGCCGATGCCGTCGGCCCCGGCCTGCGTATTGTAGTCGACACTGCAAATCCAGTTGGCGCCGCTGATGTCCGCACTCGAATTGCCGTTGAGCCGCTTGTTGACACCGCCGACATAGAAAAATGTGCCCCTTGGCCGCACGGCCCGAGGTGAGGTTGAACTTGTAGGTAACGTAACTGCCCTGCACCCAGCCCTTGGCGTTGACCTTGTTGTTGTGGCAGGCGATAACGCAGTAGGGGGCGTCTGCGCAAAGTCGATCTCCTCGAGGGCCATGAACTGAATGTATTCGTTGTTCGTGTCGCTACCCTTGGCGTCGGCCAGCATGCCCGTAATGACGATGGCGCTGCGGAACTCCTTGGCCAAAGGCTCGACCGTCATAATGATGGGCGCCTCATCGCCGGAATCCAGGCGGAACGAATGGAAACAGTCGCTGGCCGTACCGGGGAAGTAGCTGAACGCAGCGCGGTACTCCCCCCGGGTGCTTCCCTTGAAATGGATGCAGCCGTTCTCGTCGGTGGTGTGCCGGTGGGAGTAGAGTTCTCCGTCGTCGCCGATGAAGTTGAGCGTGAGCGGCTCGTTGGCACGCGGGGCGGGTCTTGGCGTCCATCACCTGAAGCGTGCGCGGCAGGAACCAGGCGCCGTCGTTGTCGTCGTCGCGCTGCACGAACCTGCCAGCAGGCAGGCCGTGAGCAGCAACAGGATATTCTGGAATTTCATGGAATCGTCATTTACTTGTTATACTTGATAGATACGTGGCCCAGCCGGTTCGTGGCGTTGGGCACGACCGACGACTTGCCGTCGGTTCCGGTCGAGGCTGGCGCCAGCGCAGACGAATGCTGACCGACGCGCTTGTCCTGCAAAGCGGCGGGCAGGGCGAAGTCGAAGACCTTGAAGCCGGGCATGTAATGAGGCAGCGCATTTTTCGAGTCGCACTGGCCGATGACGGTATAGCTGCCGCCCGAACGGCCGTCCACGACGTACCGTCGGTCGAATATTCGACTACGAAATCGCGCGGTCCGGTAGCCAGCAGCGAATTGGTCTCGATCTGCAACGACAGCTGCGAACGGATTCCCGAGGTCGAGACGTTGCTGATAAGCCAGTAGGTGTCCGTATCCCACAGCGCCGAATACATACCGCCGCCCTTGACCGTATTGGCCGTACCCTGACCGTTCGGAGTCGACGTCGCCGCGCGGCTTGTTGCCGAAATAAATGGGCCGCTGCCGGCGAGGAAGGCGTTGTAGAAACCGTCGGCATTGCTCTTGTAGAGCGAGGCGGACGCCGGGCCGGTCGTCGGGGCGACGTGGGTCACGCCCTCCTTGAATCCGGCGGGTTTGACACAGGTCCACTCGACGAGCACCTTGCTGAAGCTGTTCTCGCGCGAAGGGTCGAGGGCGATCTCCGCCTGGGTGAGGTGACGGATCTGGAAAGCGCCCATCTCCCCGCAGAAATTGAGTTGTACTCGCGGGTCAGGATGCCCGTGACGGTTCCCGAACCCATCGGCAGCGAATGACGGCGGTAATCCACGCCGAAATGGTCAACATGTACAGATGGTCGCCGTGGATATCGCGCAGGCACGTGCCGTAGTACTTGGTGAGATTCTTGCCGTAGACATTGACGCCGCCGCCGGATACATATAGTATTCGTCGTGAAGTTGACAAGACCGCCGTAAGGCATCGCGATCTCCACGTCGCGCAGCCGGACCAGCGAGAAAAGCATCTCGTCGGTCAGATCGCGGATGTAAACCTCGCGGGGCTGTACGGGCGAACCGGCCTCTTTCTGCATGATATGTTCGGCGGCGATACCCGTGAAAACTTTATAGGTGAACGTCCCTTCGGCAACCTTCCTTCACGGTGCTGCCCAGCAGCCAGAGCCTTACACGGTCGTTGCGGGCGACGCCCAGGTCGATCGTCGACTCGAAGAGCAGCGCACGGCCTTCGGCGTCCTGAATCGAATAACGCCGATTCGGGAAGTTGGCATTGCGTCCGTCGAGCACGATCTGCCCCGTGACGTAGACGTTTTTCCTCCACGTCGCCGGTCCCGAGGGCTGCCGCAAAGGCGAAGTCCTTTTTCCGTGGCGGCAGAGGGATTCATGCTGAAAGACTGGTGATACGTACGGCCGCTTCGGTCGTGCGGCCGAACTCATCCTGATAGAGAGCGAAATCACCGCGATGCGCCGTTCAGACGAGCCGTTCTCCGGCGTCGAATGAGCGTAATACGCACCGAAATCTAGCCTGA
>VOFK01002892.1_pt1 | contig 32512 bp, 58 predicted proteins | sample 5384121 | NCBI WGS metagenome assembly VOFK01 (sample SAMN12384730, study PRJNA508395) | human gut metagenome | isolation source: healthy gut J | host: Homo sapiens | reverse complement strand
AAAGGTTCTTGAGTACAATGCCCGTTTTGGAGATCCGGGAGGCACAGGTCGTTCTTCCACGTATGAAAAATGATATCATTGATGTCATGGAAGCATGTGTCGATGGAAAACTTGACACGATTGATCTGCAGTTTGAGGACAATGCGGCTGTTTGTGTTGTACTTTTGCATCTGACGGATATCCGGTTTCCTATGAGAAAGGATTCCCAATCAGCGGACTTGAAAAGTTCGAGGGCAAGGATGATTACTTCTGTTTCCATGCAGGAACTGCATTCGATAAGGAAGGACGCATCGTAACAAACGGCGGACGTGTCCTTGGCATTACTGCAACCGGAAAAGATTTAAAAAGAAGCAAGAAAGAAAAGCCTATGAGGCAACCGAATGGGTGGATTTCGCAAATAAGTATATGCGCCATGATATCGGAAAGGCAATTGACGAGGCATAATGAAAAAAAAAGGAATCATATTTGATATGGACGGAACACTCTGGGATTCCGCTGCGGAAGTGGCAGAGTCCTGGAATGAGACCGTAAAAGAGCCGGCTACGACAGAAAACCGATTACGGTAAAGGACATCCAGTCAGTAATGGGAAAGACGATGGATGTGATCGCACGGATTCTGTTTCCGGATCTGGAAGAAGGCGAACGCCAGAAACTTCTGGCACAGTGTGGGGAAGAAGAAAATGAATATCTCCGGATACACGGAGCAACTCTCTACCCGGATATCCGCAGGACAATGGAACAGTTGAAGAAAAATATCATCTGTATATTGTAAGCAACTGCCAGTCCGGATATATAGAGGCTTTTTCTGGATTATTACAAACTGCACGATCTGATAGAGGATACTGAGTGCTACGGAAATAATGAAAAATCAAAAAGGAGAGAATATCGCGTTACTGTACAGGCGGAATGCATTGGATGATGCGGTATATGTAGGTGATATTCAGGGAGATTACGATGCAAGCATGGATGCGGGGGTTAAATTTATTCATGCGGCATACGGGTTTGGTACAATAGAAGACAAGGTTCCTGAAATTCACACAAATTCTGTGAATTGGAGAACGTGGCAGATCAGGTTCTGCAGTAGATAAGAGGTTACTATGCGGGAGCAGAAAGAACAGGAAAAAGCAAAATGAACTTCTCAGGGTGGTTGCAGAGCAAAACCATGAGAGATTGATAGAATATGATGTAAAAAGAAGACCGGGCAGTGGTTTATGCGATAGAAAATGACCGGTTCGAGGTCCCTTTTGATATCGAAGACTATGTAAAGAAGAACCATTATGGATCTGTTTTTATTGATCCGGAAGATAAAAGGTATTTCGCAGAGCGATGCATGCATGCCTGCAAAAAGAAGGGACTGTTACGGTCGATGTCCGTTATTGCGAAAAAGAAAATCAACCGGAATGGTACCGTTTTTTATCTGGTGAGTATTGCGGAAGAAGATGGAAAAAACAGACCGTATGGTGGGGCGTTTTTGCTGTGTGCAGCAGGAGAGAAAGCCATCACGGAACGCATGCGGCGCCGGGCAGAGATTGATGTACCTGACGAATGTGTATAACCATAAGGCATTTGAGGAATACTGTGCAAAAAGAGCTTGCGGAATGTACAACAAATGCCTTATTTGTCATGCTTGATATTGATGATTTTAAAATGATCAATGATACGCAGGGACATGCGGTAGGGGATATGGTCTTAAGCCAGACCGGAAGTATTTTAAAGTGAAGTGACCGGTGACCGGGGAATTGTCGGCAGGCTTGGGGAGATGAATTCGCGGTGTTTGCTTCCGGCTTTCAGAATTCTGTTGAAATGGAAGAATTTTGTGTCTCCCTGCGTGAAAATTTGAAAAAGATTATCTTTGATATGGAATATTCCGTATCTATCGGTGCTGCGAAACTGGACGGACGAAGAATCAGTTTTCCGGATTTTTATTATGAGGCAGACCGGGCAGTTTACGCGGCGAAAAGAGGCGGAAAAAACCGGATTGTTTTTATGATCAGATCAAAGAAAATCAGGAGCCGGAAACGGCAGATCCGGTGGAACCGGATTCTCGCACAAGGCAATGAAAAAAATCCATGTTAAGACAGCTCCGTACCTGTATGGAAGCGCTTGGAAGCGAGGGAATCGGAGATGCCCCTTATGCAGACATTTGAAGCGCTGCGCCAGTATTTTGACGCGGACTGTGTTGTGCTTTGCCTATGCAAAAAGAGGGCGGTATCCGCTATGTGGAAGAGTGTCACAGGGATACGGCACAGATGATGGCAAGACTTGTGACCGAGGAAATTGAGTCAGGAGATGCAGAAGGAGTTATTCAGGAAATAGGACAACTCGGGGACGTGGTGATTCCGGCTATCAAGTCGCTGAGAGAAAGTCATCCGGTGATCTATGAATATCTGGCAGAACTACGTGCATGGTCTGCAGCCGGGATTTCTTTGTATACCGGTGATCATCTGCTTGAATTTTAATGGTTTTAAACCCACACAGACACCTCGAGGAGGCCGATGTTCTTTCCATGCTTGGCACGACACTGGCTGCGCGGATTGAACTTCGCAATCTGCAGGAACAGCAGGAATATGACCGCACACATGACAAACTGACAGGTCTCTGGAACCGGGAGGGATTGTCCGTTATGGCACGCACTGGTGCGGACAATATGTTCTGTTCACTTGGCGTGATCACGACCGATGTGATCCATCTGTCGGAGATTAATAAACAGTTTGGCTATATCAGCGGCAACCGCAGACTGATGGAAGTTGCGGATTTATTGAAATCCCTGTTTCCCAATTACCGGATTTACCGGTATGATGAGGATGAGATGCTGGTTTTGTGTATCAACATTAAACGGCAGGAAATGGAGCAGCAGGTGGAAAATCTGCAGAAAAGGCTTGCCGGACTTGGCTTTGGCGTGGCGATGGGATACAGCTGGAGTGCACATCCGCAGACACGCAGCCAGATTGCAGAGGCAGAGGTTCTTATGAGCAACGATAAGCTTAAGCTGATGCATGGCACAACCGTGATGAAGCGCATGGAGCAGAGCGTGATAGATGAGATCAACGATCTGATGGAGCGTGGAAGGTATCTGGGTATATCTGCAGCCGAAAGTGGATATCCACACAGGGCGCACAGAGGGCGCGGAGGCGCTGATCCGGCTGCTGGATGATGAACTGGGCATTGTGGGACCGGGGATGTTTATTCCGGTGCTGGAACATTACAATTTGGTGCATATGATTGACCTGTTTGTTCTGGATGAAGTATTTCGTTATCAGAAGGAACAGATCCGGGAAGGACATCGTACGGTGCCAATATCCGTGAATTTCTCGAAGATGACGATCATGTATCCGGAACTTATTGAAAAAGTAACGCAGATGGTTCAAAAAATATGATATTCCGGTGGAACTGATCCATATTGAGGTAACGGAGACCGTGGGAGACATGGATCATGTTCTGATTGAAAATGTTGCAAACAGCCTCAAAGAACTCGGATTCAGACTGTCAATGGATGATTTCGGAAGTCATTATTCCAATCTTGCGGTACTGATCCAGTATGATTTTGATTCTGCAAAGATTGACCGGTCATGGTAACCGAAATTACCAATAACCGCAAAGCCGGATTCTCCTCGACTATATGACTTCCATGATCAATGATCTGGGAATTCACTGTATCGTCGAGGGAATCGAGACAAAAGAGCAGGTAGATATTTTAAAAGAAAACAAAGGCAGAGATGATCCAGGGATTTTACTTTGGAAAACCTGTGCCAAAAAGAAAAATTTTTATGAAGCCTTTATCGCAGAATAGTGGAGCATATCACACAAACGTCGAGGCTGCTGCTGACGCAGAGTGCTCCGTATCCGCTCTGCGGATTGGGGTAGGAAACGGAAAATGGAAGCTGTCTGGCACCTCGGATCAGATATGCTTTCATTTTTTCGCCATATAGAAAGGGATCATTGTTCTGTAGAATGCCCCACTGCATGAGCAGTGCGCAGCTGCCGCTTACAAAAAAGGAGCAGCCATGGAGGTGCCGCTTCGGGATTCGTAACCGCCCCCCGACAGCACAGCTGGTGATGTCGACACCGGGAGCGACCAGATCCGGTTTGACCTGTCCGGTATTCCAGGTATATCCTCTGCCGGAAAAAAAGGGGCGAGCGTATTGGTGGAAGAATCGTAGGCACCGACGGTAATGACATTTCCAGCGGTGGAAGGTATCGTGAGAGTGGTTTCCGTTGTCGGTGTGAGAAATTGTGTGGCAGTCCCGCGGATAGCGGCCGCCGGCATCCACAGATCAATAATTCCTTCGATGACAGACCGTGCTTCTGCGGTAAAAACCAGACACCTCCCGAAATATAGTCCCGCCGCGGCAGCAGATCGATGGCAATTTCCTGATACAGACTATAAGGGGGAGGGAAGTCCGTAGTACACCAGAATCTGTGTGGTGCCAAAGGAAAAGCGCCAGCTGCCGGGCTGATTGGGAATTTTAAATGAGGTTCCGAGTCCCGGAGGAGTCAGCTGAAAACGAATATCATCCCAATAATTTTTCCAGATCTGAATCGAAAGAGAAGATTCATAATTTCCAACGGCAAATTCAATTCTGGCAGATTCTAAAAGAAGCCAGTCGGGCGCTGGCATGCCCGCCGTTGTTTCCCTCATTTCCACTTCCGACAACAATATTAATGCGTCCGAGATTTGAGACATAGTCCAGGTAGGTTTCCAGAAGGGATGTTCCGCTGTGGGAGCCGTAAGTATTTCCAAAACTCAGGTTGATGACAAGAGGCACGGTATGTTCAATGGCATATCTTACGGAAAAAATCGACCGCCTGCATCAGTTCGATCGTGTTTGGAAATCCCTTTGGATCGGGCGAGCCGAGTTTGACGGCAAGAAGTGAGGATTCCGGGGCAATTCCGCGGTAGAGTCCGCCGGAGGCACGGCCGTTTCCGGCGGCAATACCAGCGACATGGGTTCCGTGTCCTGTGACATCTGTGCTGGGTACAAGTTCCATGCGCTGCTCAAAAAAGTGTCTGCCTGAAGTGCCGCATTGATCTGTTCTGGAGAAAAAAGTGTACCCTGTGAATAACCGGCGGGGGCAAAGCGTCCAGCAGAAGGATCAGCGAGGATGGTCTGGTCCCAGAGAGCAACCAGCCGTGTGGTTTTGTCCGGATTGCAAAAATCGGGATGCGCATAGTCAATACCGGAGTCTATCACAGAAATCAGAATGCCTTTTCCGGTCAGACCATAGCTGCTGTTTTCCTGAATGGCACTCAGACAGGAAGCCTGCCGGGCAGAAACAATCTCAAAGAAAAGCTGTCTTGGACGTTCGATATATATTACTTGTGGAAAGGCGGCAAGTGATGGAATGTCGTCTTCGGAGATTTTCACTATGGCATAATTTCCAAGGAGAAAGGTAAAGGAAGAGGAAGGAAATTCATTCTGTAACGTCTGTGGAGAACCGGTGTACAGAACAATCAGGTTCCAGAACCCGTCAGAGCTGCTCCCTGTGGACAGATCATCGGAAGCGTTTCGTTCGACGGGGAGTTGCCTCAAGCGAAGCGAAAGCGCGCAGAGAAACATCAATTTTCTGATTGAAGTCCATCGTATTCATATTATCCATAAAATCGCACCGTCTGATGTATTTTTGATAGATACATCTATAGCTTTTTAATGAAAATTTATGTACAATAAGGACATATTATGCTTAATAGAAACCACGAAAAAACAAAGGAGATTTTATGTACGCTGATGAAAATGTAATCAAAGATCAAGCATGCGGTTCTGCGTGAAGTCGCAAAACTGGCATTTGAAGGGACTCTTGATGCTCAGAGACCACATCGCGGTTCGTCTGATTCCGCCTGACACCACAGTTCCGTTGTTGTATCTACAAAAAAAGAAAATTATCCGCCAGCGTGTCCGTCTTGCAGAGGGCAAAGCCCCGGGGCCGGAGGATGATGGAAATGTGATCCAGGTTATCAGTTCCGCATGTGAGGATTGCCCGATTTCCAGTTATACAGTAACAGAAAACTGTCAGAACTGTAATGGGAAAGGCATGTATCAATGCATGTAAATTCGGTGCCATTGAGGCGGGACGCCATCGTTCCCATTGATCCACAGAAATGTAAAGAGTGTGGACGCTGCGCAGCTGCATGTCCTTACAATGCAATCGCACATTTAAAGAGACCATGTAAATTTGCATGTCCGGTTAATGCGATTACATACAATGAGTATGGCATTTCCGTGATTGATGATTCCAAGTGTATCCGCTGCGGAAAATGTATCCATAGCTGTCCGTTCGGAGCAATCGGATCTAAGACATTTATGGTTGATGTCATCAATGCCTTAAAGTCTGATAAGAAAGTATACGTGATTGCAGCACCTGCTACCGAGGGACAGTTTGGTGCAAACATCACAATGGGAAGCTGGAAGAAAGCTATGCAGGAAGTTGGATTCAACGGATTTATCGAAGCCGGATTAGGTGGAGATATGACCGCTGCTTCCGAAAGCCGCAGAGTGGGGAGAGGCATACAAGGCAGGAGAGAAGAAAAGTAACTTCCTGCTGTCCGGGATTTGTCAATATGGTGCGTCTGCACTTCCCGGAGATGGCAGATAAGATTTCCACAACTATCTCTCCAATGTGCCGTATCCCGTATGATCAAAAGCACAGGATCCGGATGCTGTGACCGTATTTGTCGACCATGTAGCAAAGAAATCTGAGGTTGTCGATCAGAAGATTGAGGGCAATGCAGATTATGTGCTGACATACAGTGAGATGCGTGCCATCATGAGTGCCAAGGGCGTAGAACTGCAGCCAAGCGATACCAGCTATCAGGAGTCTTCCGTATACGGCAAGCGTTTCGCAAACTCCGGTGGAGTTACCGCAGCAGTTGTCGAGAGCATGAAAGAGATGGAAGCTGGCATTGAGCCGAAAGTATGCAAGGCAAACGGTGCCGCAGAGTGCCGCAAGTTCCTGATGCTTATGAAGGCTGGCAAGTTGCCGGATGACTTCATTGAAGGTATGGCATGTGAAGGAGGCTGCGTCGGTGGGTACCAAGCTCCTTTTAACGATATGCTTGTGACAAAGAAGTTCCGTGACGAACTTCTTCAGAAAGCAGATGATCGTCAGATTCTTGACAATTTGAAGAATTATCATATGGAAACATTCTCCATGCACAGAGAAGAAGAGTAATATTAAGATGGGCCGTCGCTTGCGATGGCCTCGTTTTTTATTCCACAGTGGTTAAGGACAATAACAGTAGCTGGTGAGAAGATGCAGTCCTTTGTAAATGCACTGGCAGATAATGAGAACGCATGGCTTATTACAGAAAAACAAAGTGGAGCATGCATCGGATATGTTACGATGGATATTCCGTATCCACAGCTTGCAATTGGGGAGATCGGTTATGTGATTGGCGAGAAATACCAGAGGAAGGGCGTGGGCAAATGCGCGAAGAGATATTAAGGAAGCGTTAAGGTTTTTTTAAGGAAAAGAAGATGGTTTGCAGCAAATGAATGTGATATCGTAAACACATGGAACATGTTAGTAAGAAAAAAGAAAGGGAAATGGTTATGTTAGAAGTTGTACATGTGACGAAACGATACCGTAAGGTGCTTGCAAATGATGATATCAATCTTACCATAGAGGATGGGCGCATCGGAGTACTGCTTGACCTAACGGTGCAGGAAAAAGCACGATTATAAAATGTATTATGGGATTTCTGAAATATCAGGGACAGATACAGGTAAACAGTCTCGAAAAATAAGTCCATCGAGGCGAAAAAAGATCATGGGATATATTCCGGAAATTCCATCGTTGTATCCGAACCTGACTGTGGATGAACATATGGAATTTATTGCACGGGCATATAAATTAAAGGATTATAAAGCCTATAAAGATGCATTGCTGGAACGGTTTGATCTGACAGATAAGAAGAAAAAAATTCGGGGATGAGCTGTCGAAAGGGATGCAGCAGAAACTGTCCATCTGTTGTGGACTTTTGCCGAAACCACGGCTGGTACTGTTTGATGAGCCAATGATCGGACTGGACCCACATGCCATCAAAGAACTGAAAAAGGTGTTTGAGGAATTGCGGGACAGTGGCTGCATGGTACTGGTCAGCACGCACATGATTGACAGTATGGAAGAATTATGGGATACCACTTATATCATGAAACAGGGGCGGGTAGCCGCTGTGGTTGAGCGTGAAAATTTAAAGGACAACAATAAAAGTCTGGAAGATATTTTCTTTTGAGATTACAGAGGGCGCGGCTCTGGAGAGAGAGGTGTAGGCGATGCGGTTATGGGGTTATTATGCATGGCATACCTTTTGGAACACGATAAAAAAAGATGTTTCGAAGTACATTTCTCGTGATCATTCTTGCCATTTTTGGATTTGGAATCATATTTGACTGATTGGTGGCGTGGTCGGTTCCATGGTAGAAAAAGCAACAGTCGCTGGAAACCGTGGAATCGTCTTCGGAGGCGGATCGCGTACAGGAAGAAGCAACGGAAGAAGAAACGCAAAAAACGCCACAGGAGATTGCCGCAATCAAAACCTATGTGGAAGCCGGAGTGATGATTGTTTTTCTTGCGATATTACTTTGGGGAATGTATTCCGGTTCTAAGGACGGTACGGATATTTTCCAGATGGCAGACGTGAATCTGTTGTTTACGGCACCGATGAAACCACAGTCCGTGTTGATGTTTCGACTGAGTTTTCAGATGGTGGCAACAGTTTTCGCGTCCATCCATATCTGGTTTTTCAGATTCCAAATCTCGTTGTAAATATGGGATTGGGGGGCATCGGCAGTTGTAGCCATTTGTTGCAGGGTGGAGTCTGCTTCTGGTGTTTCAGAGACTTATGATTGTATTGACATATACGGTCTGCACCACACACGAAAAATTAAAACCATATGTGTTTCCTTTTGATCGTGGAATTGTTGTACTGCTTGGAATGATTGCAGGAGGAACATATCTGGCGAATGGGCAGAACCTGCTTGAAGCAGCACAGATGACTTTTGCCAGTCACTGGCTGCGGTATCTTCCGGTAATCGGCTGGTACAAAGGCATGATTATGTATGCAGTAAATGGGGAACTGTTCCCTTTTTCTGGTTTATCTGGGATTGCTGCTTGTAAGTGTGGCGGTACTGATTTTTGCCATCTGGCATATGAAAGCGGATTTTTACGAAGATGCGCTGGCTTCCGCAGGAAAACGCGCACAGATGCTTGAGGCAGCAAAAGAAGGACGGGTTATCGCAGGAAAAGCACATGCAAAAAGCAGCAAAAAAAAGGAAACTTAAAGGGCTGGGGCGCATCCGTGTTTTTTACAAAAGGAAATCTATTGCCGTAAACGTACGGCAAAATTTGGAATCATAACCAATACGATGCTGTTTTACCTGCTGGTCAGTGTCGGTATTTCCCTGTTTTGTGTTAGGATCATGGAGGTGTCCGGATTTCTGGTACCCGGCTGTATTTTTTATTTTTTGTTCTTTTCTTCCGAATATGGGAAATCCGATTGCACAGGAGACTGCGCGAAACTGGCTGTTTCTGGTGCCAGAGAGATCCATACAAGAAAAAAGTTTTCTTCGGAGTGCTTGCAGGAACATCCCCTCTGCGCGATGGATCTGCTTCCGGCACTGGTGGTTTCGGCATTGCTTTTGCATGAAAAACCGGGAATTATGCTTCTGTGGTATCTGACGTATCTGGTGGCGGATTTTATGTTTTCGGAAGTTGGGCTTTTGCTGGAAGCTCTTGTTCCGGCGTCTGCGATGGATACGGTTAAGAGTATGATCCAGATTTTGCTGCGTTGCATTATTTTTAGTAATTGTTGCCGTTTTTCTGGCAATTGGATATTTTTTGGCGGAATTGCAGGGGCTTTAGTGTTTACCTGTGCAGCTTCTGCCGGAATCGGCGGAGCGATTTCACTGATTTATCCATGGATGCTGCATCAGGGCAGATAGGAGACTGCTCGCAGCTCATATAAAATAAAAAGAAAAATTACGCTTGCCGAACATTTGTTCTTATGATATGATGTAAAAAAGAACGGATGTTCGGCATTTTTGCGGAGGGATACTGGATATGAGAGAAATTTTGCAGATGGATCGTATCATGGAAAAACTAACCATACTTTCGGCAGCTGCCAGATATGATGTTGCGTGTACTTCCAGCGGGGTGCAGCGTGGAGGAGATGGTACACATACGGGAAACGCATATGCAAGTGGAATCTGTCATGCATTTACCGGGGATGGGCGCTGCCGCATTTCATTGCTTAAGATTTTATATACCAATGATTGTATCTATGACTGCAAATATTGCAGGAACCGTTGCAGAATGATGTGAAGCGTGTCAGTTTTACACCGGAGGAAATCTGTAAGCTCACGATGGAATTTTACCGCAGAAATTATATCGAAGGATTGTTCTTAAGTTCCGGAATTTTACATTCTCCGGATTATACCATGGGACTTTTTATATGAGACCCTTTATTTATTGCGCACAAAAATATCATTTTAACGGATATATACATGTAAAAGGAATTCCGGGAGCATCAGCGGATCTGCTGGAATTAACGGGGTATCTTGCAGACCGCATGAGTGTAAATTTAGAACTTCCCACGGCCGATGTGCTGCTGTGGCAGATTGCGCCAATAAAGTGCGTAAAAACATCCTTTCCCCGATGCGCCAGTTACAGAATGGAATTCGGCAAAGCCGCGAGTTTCACGGGGTATCGAGTATGAAAAGCCGGATGTATCTGGATGAGAAAACCTATTATAACCAGATGGCAGAGATGAAGGAAAGTTATGCCCGTCTGCAGGACTACCACGACGGAATTGCTGCCATCCGGGAGCATAAAGCGCGACAGAGTGCAGTACAAAGCTGGGGAGAAGAAATTGCCGGTGGGGAGAATTCCAGCAGAGTGAGAAACGTGCAAAAGAAGCTTCCGCAGACAACGCGATTGATGCGGCCGGATCATTATTTTGTGCCGGCAGGACAGAGCACACAGATGGTGATCGGGGCATCGGATGAAAGTGATTATCAGATCATTTCGGTTTCAGAAAGCTTTGTATCAGAAGTTTGAGATGAAGCGGATATTCTATTCTGCATTTATCAATGTGAATCATGACAGTTCCCTGCCAGATTTGCCCAGCCACCATTGTTACGTGAGCACAGGCTCTATCAGGCAGATTTTCTGTTGCGGTTTTATGGATTCCGCGCAGATGAATTGCTGTCAGAGAAAAAAATCCGAATTTTAACGAACAGATTGATCCGAAGTGTAATTGGGCAGTGCACCATCTGGAACTGTTTCCAGTGGAAATTAATCGTGCGGATTATTATACGCTGCTTCGTGTGCCGGGGATCGGAACCAAAAGTGCCCGCCGGATTATGGCGGCCGGCGGTACGCAAATCTGGATTTTTCAGATTTAAAGAAGATCGGTGTTGTTCTTGAAACGTGCAGTGTATTTTATCACCTGTAAAGGAAAAGATGATGTATCATACCCGTATGGAGGAAGGATATATTACACGGAATCTGATGTATCAGGAACGTCCGATGCAGATGCTGCTTTCGGATGGAACGGTGCAGACCCTATGAGCAGTTATCACTGTTTGATGACAGGGGGGGAAAAATTGTAGTATGAGTGAACAGATCGTGCTTCGATGTGAGGATTCTCTGGAAGGAATTTTTACAGCACTTTTTCGATGCGTTTGTATGCAAAAATAAAATGAAAGCTCCTTATACAGACAGTATTTCCATTGCGGCCGGTGAAGGAGAAATGACTTTGTTTGCCAGGGAGATCGAAGTACAGACAGATGCGCAGAAAGTGCAGAAGACGGTTTACAGTATACAGTCGAGACTGGGGTATCCGGTGTATGATACACTGCTTCATGCATTATGCCATTTTGAAGGGGACAAATCGGGGACAGCAGTTCTTGGATATCTGGTGCGTGCATTTGCACAGGGACGCGGTATTTCCGATCAGCTTGCCGATCCGTTTGCATTTCGGGTGATGGAGTTGTCCCGCAAGGTAGACAATGAGCTGGATAAGCTGCTGGGATTTTGTGAGATTTCAGGATCTGGGAAGTATTCTTGTGGCGCAGCTTGCACCAAAATGCAATATAGTTCCATTGATGATGGATCATTTTTCGGATCGTTTTCCGGATGAAAATTTTATTCTCTACGATGAAAACCGAAACCTTGCTGCCGTCCATGAAGCCGGACACAGCTGCGTTCTGGTGAGTGGAGAGCAGCTTCAGATTCCGCAGGGGCATATGGATTATTTTGCTGTGCTATGGAAACAGTATTTTTGCCACCATGGAAATCCGGGAGCGTCACAATGAGCAGTGTCAGAATCATCTTCTGCCAAAATGGGTTCGCAAATATATGACGGAGTGGAATTAATAAATAGAAACGAAACTTGAAAACATTTCTTAAAACCAATATAATGAATAGAGTTGCAGTTATAAAACTATGGCAGAAAAGAATGATAGCAGCTGGCACATAGGAAAATTGGAGGAATGGAAATGGAACGTTGGGATATCTACGATAAAAATTAAAAGTGCGGACAGGAAGAACCATGGAGCGGAATCATTTTCAATCTGGCAGATGATGAGTATCATCTGACGGTACTTGGCGTGATCAGGCGTCCGGATGGCAGATTTCTGATTACTAAGCGTGTGATGACCAAAAGCATGGGCACCTGGCTGGTGGGAAGTTTCCGGTGGTGCTGCGCAGGCAGGAGAAGAATCGGAAGAGGCAGTGCGCAGGGAAGTTTTAGAAGAGACCGGACTGGACGTAAAAGAAGCGGAAGGTGGTTATGTATTTACCTATCACAGAGAAAATCCGGGCGAAGGAGATAACTATTTCGTAGATGTTTATCGTTACACGATGGATGTTACGGAACAAGATGTCCATCTGCAGACGGAAGAAACAGACGGATGTCGGTTTGCTACACCAGAAGAGATCAGGGAACTCGCAGATCAGGGAATTTTCCTACATTATGATAGTATCAAACGGGTATTTGAGGACTAATTACAATGGATAGGAGAATACTTTAAAAAAGATGTATTCCCATACGCAAAAAAGGAATGTTGCAGAAATGCAACATTCCTTTTTTAATCGTTGTATCCAATATCTTATTCTAAAAAGAAAGAAAAAGGTACATAGAAACTAGATTAGTCGGCAATTATTTCACTACTGTTACGTTAACTGCCTGAGGACTCTTTAGCGCCATCAGTGATTTCGAATTCTACTGCTGCACCCTCTTCGAGAGATTTGAAGCCCTCCATGTTAAGTCCTGAGTAATGTACGAATACATCGTGGCCGTCTTCAGCGGTGATGAATCCGTAACCCTTCTGGTTGTTAAACCATTTTACTGTACCTTTGTTCATCGAAAGTACCTCCAATATATTTGTGTTGCCTTGCAACTATGCTAAGAATAGCATAACCAATTGGAAATGTAAAGCAAAATCTTCGTGAAATAGCCGGATTTTAAAGCACTTCAAAAAGAAATGTCGTGTTGTGAGAGAAATTGTCTGACAAATTTGTCCCATTCCGGTTCCTAATGTCTTATCTGTAGAAAAAATGCGATAAGAAATTCCGGTAGTCAGTGTAAGCATCTGATTTTGAAATTTGATGTTCATGGACATGGCGGAAATATCTGCCGGGGTATAGGAACTTCCGATTCGTTCCATGGTGCGTTTTTTTGATTTTCCGGCGACAGCATCAGGACGAATTTAAAGGAGGATGGAGCCTTTTTCCCTTTGATCAGGTCAAAGATGCGTGGACGGAGCATGGAAAATGGAAGAAAATGAAAAGTTTTAATACCGAGTTCTTCGGCTTCTGTATCTGTATAGAATCCTTTTGGTAATAGTTCCATCAATCACATAGCTTGCAAAAAGAAACGACAATGCCCTCCTGAAGCAGAAAATGGTCAAAAATTTCAGTTTTGAGAAATTTATTCATAAAATCTTTTTGTTTGTTAATGCAAGAGCCAGCATAAAAAACCTCCCCATTGTGAAACCGATAAAACGGCAGCTGATATAGTTTAATTTTAGCATGAGTGACTTCATCTTTTCAATCATAATGTGTTATAATGCCACTGATTGATAGAAAATGCACGGTTACTGCTCACAGGTTCCCCCTGCGAACCGTAACGATGCAATCACTTAAGAAAAGAAGGGAAACTATAACTATGAAAGAATCATTTTTGATAGATGTTTTAAAAAAAGGAGTATCACCGTTTCATTGTGTGGAAGCAGCCATGCAGACGTTAGAGGAATCCGGCTTTGAGGAACTGGAGTATGCCAGACCATGGAATCTGAAAAAAGGAAAGGCTTATATGATGAATCATCATGGAACAACGCTCTATGCATTTACAGTTGGAGAAAACTTCCGTGCGGATGCAATGCTGCGCATGGCAGCTGCACATACAGATTATCCATATCTGCGGATCAAACCAAATGCGGATTTTGTGACAGACCGGTATGCGCAGGTGAACGTGGAAGTATATGGCGGACCGATTTTAAATACATGGTTTGATCGTCCGCTGGGGATTGCAGGGCGCGTGATCGTTCGAAGCAAAGATGTGTTTGCCCCGGAGACCATGCTGTATCGTTCCGGTCGTCCGGTTCTTATTATTCCAAACCTTGCCATTCACATGAACCGGGAAGTGAATAAGGGAGTGGCAATCAATAATCAGGTAGATTTGATGCCGGTTGCGGATATGCTGCCAGAAGAACAGCAGAGTACCGATTATTTCCTGTCATTTCTTGCGGAAGAGCTGGCAGTAAAAAAAAAGAGGATATTCTGGATTTTGAACTGAATACATACTGTGTGGAAGAACCGGCATATGTGGGGATAAAAGAGACACTGCTGTCTTCTCCGCGACTGGATAACCAGACATCCGTTGCGGCACTGCTGGCAGCCATCGTGGAAGGAACACGGACCGATGGTATCAATCTGATCGCACTGTTTGATAATGAAGAAATCGGAAATACCAGCAAACAGGGCGCAGCATCGATCTTATTGCATGATATGGTAAAACGCATCTACCGGTCGCTTTGGCTGCAGTGAGGAAGAAACGGATTGTGCGATGTATGGAGGTATGCTGCTTTCCGTGGATGTGGCGCATGCACTGCATCCGAATCATAAGGAGAAAAATGGATATTACCAATCATCCGGTGCTTGGGGATGGATTCTGTATCAAAGAGGCATGTTCCCAGTCTTATGCGACGGATGCAAAGGCAATCGGAATTCTGCGGCAGCTCTGCGATCAGAATAAAATCGCATACCAGAGGTTTGTCAATCGTTCCGATGTGCGCGGGGTGGTACACTGGGATCGGTTGCATCCACGCTGTTTCCATCTCGCACAGTGGATATTGAATTCCGCTTTTATCGATGCATTCTGCACGGAACCGATGGGACGAACGGATTTTGATGCTCTGGCATCAGCTGTGACGGCATATTTTTCCTGAAAAATATGAAGAAACTATAAAATATGCCTTTTTCCCCCTTTTCAAATATCTGAAACCGTGTTATGATATGAACATAGTAATGAATACTACCATGTAATAGAAAATAAAAACACTTTTTTATAAAGTAATGATAAACACACGCACTTCATAAAAGGATAGACGTATTTTAGAAAAGAGGGATGGATATGAGTCAGTATAAAATTGTAATTGACAGTTGTGGAGAACTTCCTGAGGATTTAAAGGCAGATGGACATTTTTGCACAGTGCCGCTTTTGCTGGATGTGGATGGATATCAGATCACAGATGATGAAACTTTTAATCAGAGAGATTTCTTGCAGAGAGTAAAGGCATGTATTCACAGCCCGAAATCTTCCTGCCCGTCTCCGGAGCGTTATATGAGTGCGTATGAGGGAGAGGCGGAGCATGTATATGTTGTGACGTTGTCCGGAAAATTGAGCGGATCGTACAATAGTGCGGTACTTTGCAGCACAAAGCTTTACTCATGAAGAGCATGAGGATTCCAAGCAGATTCATGTATTTAATTCCAAGTCGGCCTCGATTGGGGAAACCCTGATCGGATTAAAGATTCAGGAGCTGGAAGAATCCGGTGCATCTTTTGAAGAAATTGTAACAGAGGTGGAATCTTACATTTCTTCCATGAACACATTTTTGTCATTGAGACACTTGAAACACTGCGCAAGGCTGGCCGTCTGAGCGGACTGAAAGCATTTGTGGCAAATACTTTAAACATCAAGCCGGTAATGGGATCCACCAAAGAAGGAACGATTCAGCAGCTTGGTCAGGCAAGGGGGCATGAAGAAGGCACTTTCCAAGATGGTAGAGGATATGTTCAAAGTAACCAAAAACTGCGAGAACCGTGTGCTTGCCATTTCCCACTGCAATTGTCCGGAACGTGCACAGTTTGTGAAGGACACAATTGAGAAAGTCGCAAAATTCAAAAAGATTGTAATTGTCAATACAGCCGGGGTATCCAGCATGTATGCAAATGAAGGCGGAGTGATCCTTTCGGTATAGGATTTTGCACTTGAAACAACCGTCATATAGAAGTAGAATACGGGGAGAAAGCTTTTTATAAGCTTCTCCCTATTTTTGTGAGTCAGGTACCGGCTGCCGAAAGCGGTTTACAGATACCTGCAGGGAGAATAAAGATGTATTCATATGAAGAAGTATTGGATCAGATAGAAAATGGAAGACGGTTTGGAAACCGGCCGGGAGTGGAAATTACCGGAATCATGTTAGAACAGATGGGACAGCCGCAAAACGGGATGCCATTTATTCATGTGGCGGGAACCAACGGAAAAGGATCGGTCTGCGCATTCCTGACATCAGTTTTCCGGGAAGCCGGATTAAAAGTCGGAACATTTTATTTCTCCACACCTGATTGATTTTGAAGAGCGTATCATGGTTGATGGCAGACAGATTTCCAGAGAAGATGTGACACGAATCGGCAATGTTCTGCTGGAGCAGGAATTTGGCGTGACACCGACCATGTTTGATTATTGCGTGCTTATGGCGGTACTGTATTTTAAAGAACAAAACTGCGATCTTGTAATTATGGAGACCGGCCTCGGAGGCAGACTTGATTCTACGAATGCACTGGGAAATCCGGTGGTATCGGTGATCACACGGATTGGTTATGATCACATGAACATTCTTGGAAATACCATAGAAGAGATTGCACAGGAAAAAGCGGGAATTATCAAAGCCGGAGTGCCGGTGGTACTGCACCGCAGGAATCGGAAGCACTTGCGGTGCTGCAAAGGGCGGCCGCAGCAAAGGGGAGTACGTGCGCGGTGTGTACAGGAGAATGACCTGCAGGGGGCAAAGGCAGTACAGCCGGGACTTTTGGGTGCTTATCAGAGAGAAAACGCCGCTACAGCCATGTGTGCGGCACAAGTGGCATGGACCGGATGCCGGATAGAAAAAGAGAAGATGAAAACCGTTATTGCCGTGGAATTCACAGAGCGGTATGGCCGGGGCGTATGGAAATTTTAAGTACAGAACCATTTCTGATGGTGGATGGTGCACACAACAGTAACGGAATCCATGCATTGCGTACAAGTCCTCGAAGAATTGTATCCGGAGGAAAAAGTTTCATTTTGTGATGGGTGTGATGGCAGACAAAGACTATGAAAAGATGATCGGGGAACTGTTGCCGATTGCCATGGATTTTGTAACCGTCACACCAGAGAGTGCACGGGCACTGCAAGGGGAAACACTGGCAGAAGATATCAGAAAACAAGGGGTGCCTGCACACGCAATTACAAAGGTTGCAGAGATTCCGGAACTTTTAACACCAAAAGAAAAGACGATTGCGCTGGGGTCTTTGTATTTTATCGGGGAATTAAAAAGCGTATATCAGAATAGGGCATAACAGATGCAGGAGTATCCATATGGCATTGCAATATGAAACAACAAAAGAACATACAATTACCGTTACCGGGTATGAAGGAACCGTAAGACATCTGGTCATTCCGGATCAGGTGGATGGATGTCCGGTGAAAACGATCGGCAAAAAATGCATTTTCCGCAAGGGAAGATTTAGAGAGTGTAAGTATTCCAAAGACGGTGGAAACGCTAGGAAGATATGCATTTTACAATTGTAAAAAAACTCAAAAGCATTTCGTTGTACGACAGTGTGGAAGACTATTATGACGGCGTGATCAAGCAGTGCCACTGTCTGGAAGAAGTGAAGCTGACGCAGCTTAGAGGAGACTATTCGGTGATGAAAGAACTTCTGGCAGATACCGACCGCAGGCTGCATTTTCGCATAGAGCCATGTGGGCTGCAGCTGACGTTTCCGGCATATGTATACAATTTTGTGGAAGATGTGGAGGCTCGGGTTCTGCATCACAAGATTGAGGGAAGCGGGTATCCGTACCGGGAATGTGTCACAAGAAAAGGCGTGGATTTACTGGCGTATGACCGTCTGTTTGCGCAGGTGGTAAATGATGATTATCGCACGGCAATTGAGATTGCCTGTGACCGGCTGATGCATCCGATTGAGCTGGAGAACCATCTGCGGGAACAGTACGAACAGTATCTCGAACAGAATGCAGAGGTGATCCTTAAGGTGCTGATTCCGGAGAATAAGGTGGAAGAGATTTCCTATCTTTGTGATTCCTGCCTGATTCCGGAAGCGGCACTTGCCGATGCCCTTCCGCTGGCATCGGAGGAAAAGATGAGTCAGATTGTAGCAATACTGATGGAATATCAGCGGAGTAATTTCGGAAAGAAGAAAGCATCCACCATGTCTTTGGACTGGTAGGAAAAAGGAGAACGATGAAGACAAGGGAACAACTGGAAGCAACCGGAAATAAAATATTAAACAGTGTCAGGACAGAACTATATCTGTCGATGCGGTTTATGGGACCGGCACTCGGAAGTCTGGGATTTGCCATGGATCTGTCAACGAGAACAGTGGGCACGGATGCGGTATATATCCGGTTCAATCCGACCTATCTGCTGCAGACTTATATTGAACGGCCGGAAATTTTAAACCGGACATATATGCATATGCTCATGCACTGTCTGTTCCGGCATATGTTTTCCGCAAAACAGCAACGAGGATGCACAGCTGTGGGATCTCTGTTGTGATATTGCAGTGGAATCGGTGGTGGATTCCATGGATTATCCGACCATTTTGCGTGTGACTTCGGTTTCCGGCAGGAGTGGTATGAAAAACTGGAAAAGGAAGTTTCAGTGCTTACAGCGGAAAAACTGTACCAGTATTTTTATGCTGCGCAAACGCGATCCGTATCTGGAAGAATCCCTCCGGCAGGAATTTTTGCTCTGTGACCACAGTTTCTGGCAGCGCATGGAGAAAGAACCGCCGCAGGAGCAGAATAAAAACCAGCCCCCGGTGCCGCAGGAGAATCCGCAGATGGACAGTGATCAGCAGGAAAATGCCGGGGAGAAAACGTCTGATGCAACGCCGCTTGGAAAAACCGATCCAAAGGAAGACGAGTGGAAAGAACATGCAAAGCGTATCGAAAGCGATATGGAAACCTATGCAAAAGACGCGGCGGCAGATGCGGGAAAGCTTGCATGGATGTTAAAAGCTGAGCAGCCGGGAGCGAAAAAGCTACAAAAAGAATTTTTAAAGAGGTTTGCAGTTGTGAGAGAAGAAGTTTCCGTGGATATGGCTTCGTTTGATTACGGATTTTACATGTATGGACTGCAGCATTACGGAAACATGCCTCTGATCGAGGAAATCGAATTCCGGGAGGCAAAAAGATCGAAGAACTTGTTATTGCAATCGATACTTCGGCCTCCTGCAAGGAAAAAACTTGTGCAGCAGTTTTTGAATGAGACGGGGGGCAATTTTAAAGCACCAGGAGAGTTTTTTCCATAAAGTGCATATCCGCCTCATTGAATGTGATAACCAGATTCAAAAAAGATATTCCAATCACAAATCTGGATGAAATCGGGAAATATACCGAGCAGTTTTCCGTTTCCGGAGGGTATGGAACGGATTTTCGGCCGGTATTTTCCTATGTAGAGAAATTAAGAAACAGCGGGGAACTCAAAAACTTAAAAGGACTGATGTATTTTACGGATGGGTATGGAGAATATCCGAAAAAACCGACAGATTATCAGACGGTATTTGTTTTTTACGGGGATGACACACCGCAGAAAACTTTTTCGGGAGAGCCGATAAAAGTGCCGGACTGGGCAGTGAAATTATATTTGTCAGAGGATACAAAAAGGATAGATAAAGGAGAAATTTTATGAACATCAAACAGGCAAAACAGGAAATCATAAATACGGTTCAGGCGTACCTGACAAAAGATGAGACCGGGGGAGTATGCGATTCCTGTGGAACGGCAGCGTCCGGTACTTTTGATCGGAGCCGCCTGGAATCGGTAAGACCGCAATTATGGAACAGGTGGCGCAGGAGTGTGGGATCAATCTGGTTTCTTATACGATCACGCACCATACGAGACAGAGTGCGATCGGACTGCCGTTTATCTCGAAGAAAACCTATGATGGGGAGGATGTATCGGTCACAGAGTATACAATGAGTGAAATTATCGCCTCAATTTATGATCAGATTGAACAAAGCGGAATTCATGAGGGAATCCTGTTTCTCGATGAAATCAACTGTGTATCCGAGACGCTGGCTCCGACGATGCTGCAGTTCCTGCAGTACAAGACATTCGGAAATCACAGGGTACCGGATGGCTTTGTCATCGTTACGGCGGGAAATCCTCCGGAATACAACAAGTCGGTGCGCGATTTTGACATTGTTACCTATGACCGTGTCAAGCGGATTTATATAGAAGAAGATTTTTTCTGTGTGGAAAGAGTATGCGTATAAAGCGCAGATTCATGGAGCAATTTCTTTCTTATCTGGAGATTAAAAAGAACAATTTCTATTCGGTTGTGTCGGATCTGGATGGAAAACGGTTTGTGACCGCCCGTGGATGGGAAGATCTCACAGGTCATGAAAGTGTATGAACAGCTTGGATTTGCCATAGACTATGACTTTGTTGTGCAGTATCTGCAGGACGAGGAGATTGCCCGCGATTTTGCTGCTTATTATGAACTGTACAATAAGTATAAGAATATTTACCGTATACCGGAAATTTTAGAGGGCAGCATACCGGAAAACAGTATGACGATCAAAAATGCACCGTTTGATGAGAAGCTGAGTCTGCTTGGGCTGCTTTTTGGACAGCCTGGGACAGGAATTTATTTCTTATTCCCGGAAAAAAGCTGCACAGGAAGCTTTTTTGAGCAGCTGGGATTTTTGCGGAGCGATCTGAAGGAAGGATTGGGAAGCGGAAAAGAAATTCTGGAAAGACAGATTTCTTCTTATGACACCATGATCACTCACCGGAAAAAGGCCGGCATGATCGACAGGGAACAGGAAAAAAGCCATGTGTGCGGCACTTCAGGCACTGAATGACTGCCTGATGGCACTGGCAGTCGAAGGAACCGGTGATGCAAAAGGAGATTTCTTATGTGTCAAGAAACTGTTTGATGAGAGGGAGCAGATCCGCCAGAAGGAAATTTCAGATGCAGGCCGTCATCTGACGCATGCATTTGAATTTCTTGCACGGGTATTTGGAGAGGGACAGGAAATGGTAATCTTTTTTGTCCGAACTTTCGGCCGGTTATTACAGTCTGAAATTTGTCAGTGAATGTGGCAATGATGCCTATTATAAGTACAACAAACTTCTGCTTTTGAAAGAACGCACACAGGAGTTAAAGGACGAAGCAATGGAACTTCTGGGACTTTAGGGGAATCAGGTTATGGTTTTTATGAATTTTTTTTGATAGAGAAATTTCATAAGATCTATAGACAAAATACTTCAGATTGTACTAAAAATATGTAAAAATAATAGTATATCCAGTATTCCATAACGAAAAGTTATAGAACACTTGAATTGGAATAGAAAATGGAGGAAATGAAAATGGAGAAAAAAAATCTTGACTGGGGTAACCTGGGATTTGGTTACATGACCACAGACTACCGTTATGTTGCAAATTACAAGGATGGAAAGTGGGACGATGGAGCACTGGTAACAGATCCTACCGTTACATTAAATGAGTGTGCAGGTGTATTCCAGTATTCACAGTCCTGTTTTTGAAGGATTAAAAGCATACACAACAGAGGACGGACATATTGTATGTTTCCGCCCGGACTTAAATGCAAGCCGTATGAAAAGATTCCTGTGAGAGACTTGAGATGCCGGTATTTCCGGAGGACCGTTTTGTAGATGCCGTAGAGCAGGTAGTAAAGGCAAATGCAGCATGGGTACCTCCATTTGGTTCCGGACAACGCTTTATATCCGCCCATATATGATCGCTACAAACGCTGTTATCGGCGTAAAGCCGGCAGATGAGTATCAGTTCCGTATTCTGGTTACACCAGTAGGAGCCCTTACTTCAAGGGCGGCGCAAAGCCAATTACAATCCGTGTTTCTGATTTTTTTTGACCGTGCAGCACCGAATGGAACAGGACATATCAAAGCAGGACTTAACTACGCTATGAGCTTACATGCTATCGTTGATGCACATGCTCAGGATATGCTGAGAACATGTATCTGGATCCTGCTACAAGAACTTATGTAGAGGAGACCGGTGGAGCAAACTTCATTTTTCATTACCAAGGACGGAACATTCGTAACACCAAAGTCAGACAGTATTTTTACCTTCCATTACAAGAAGATCCCTGATGGTTGTTGCTGAAAAAGTATCTGCATATGCCGGTAGAGCACAGACCGGTTAAATTCTCAGAAGTACCTGATTTTGCAGAGTGTGGACTCTGTGGTACTGCAGCAGTTATTTCTCCAATCGGAAAGGTTGTTGATCATGGCAAAGAAATCTGTTTCCCAAGTGGTATGGAAGAAATGGGACCATACACAAAGAAACTGCGTGAGACACTTACCGGAATCCAGATGGGCGAGATTGAAGGACCAGAAGGCTGGGTTCACAAGATTATGTAAGTCTATGAGGGAACTGTTTTAAATATAAGTGTTTTCTATGTGACGGAAGACGGGGTACATTCTCTTTCTACAGAAAAATTTACAAAGCAGCGCCGATATTGATTTCAGGTTGGTTTTATAAAAGTTTTTCATTTACGCTATTAGCGTTATGCGATGGAACTACGGCGCAGTTGTAAATTTATTCTTCCGAAAGAAATGTACCCCGTTTTCCTGTTGGTTGGGAAAATTATAAGTAAAAACGATTCTTACAAATTCTGTAAATGGGATCTATTGATAAAAAATAGTGATTAAGGTGACACATTTCTTTATTTTCAATGCCTAAAAATAAAGAAATGTCACCTGTAAGAGAAAAATTGCTTCTTCAGGTACCGATTATTTGAAAAAATGGTACCTGAAGAAGCAATTTTTATTTCATAGAGACTTTGTGGTATCTAAATGTTAAATTTTAAGTATATAGATACCATAACGGTATCTTTTATACAAATTTTCTTTGTATAGATACCAATACGTTTTTCAAATTATCTTTTCTCCAACCAACAGGAAAACGGGGTACATTTCTTTCGGAAGAATAAATTTGCAACTGCGCCGTAGTTCCATCACATAACGCTAATAGCGTAAATGAAAAACTTTTATAAAACCAACCTGAAATCAATATCGGCGCTGCTTTGTAAATTTTTCTGTAGAAAGAGAATATACGCCTTCTTCCGTCACTTTGAGAAAACTTATATTTAAAACACTCGTACAAATCCACAGCATCGAAAAAAGCATTGACAGATACGCAATATGTGAGAAGATAGAAATAAGCCCCACAAAGGGGCAAAAATAATACAGGAGATATGCATTTATGGCTCCAACCTATCGAAAGAGATATAAAAAACGAAGAACAAGAAAAGAACAGCTGCAGATGCGCATTTTAATGATTCTCATTGCCGTAATTTTGCTGGGATCCATTCTGGGAATCATACATAAAGTGAAGCAGGAACGGGCGCAGCAGACGGTGTCTGACAGCAGCTGGGATATTACAGATAAAAAATACGTTGACCAGAGACCGGAATTAGACGTGGAACTGCTTCCGGTCAATGAATATTCCCGTCCGGGGCTTGCACTTAAAAAGGTTCGTGGAATTGTCGTTCATTACACGGCCAATCCGGGAACGACTGCCATCCAGAATCGGAATTATTTCGCAGGGCTGGAACAATCTCACCAGACCAAGGCAAGCAGTCATTTCGTGATCGGGCTGGATGGAGAAATTGTACAGTGTATTCCCTGCAATGAAATCGCATATGCATCGAATGACAGGAACAGTGATACAATCGCAATCGAATGCTGTATTCCGGATGACACCGGAAAATTCAATGACAGTACGTATCAGTCATTGATCGAGTTGACAACCTGGCTGATCGGAAGATATGATCTTGGAATTGAAAATGTGATCCGGCATTATGATGTGACAGGCAAAAACTGTCCGAAATATTTTGTGGAACATGAGAGTGCATGGGAAGATTTTTCATGATGATCTGGCGGCTTACATCGAAAAAAAATGGAGTGGACAAAGAATAAAAAAATCATCTACAATAAATTAAATATAGGAAGTATTCTGAATAATTAACGGAACAGAGGAGAAATTTTTGATACAACTATTTACGGAATTACAGGAAAAGAGAAAAAATGTAAGGAGTAATCTGAGTGCTCTGCGTGCCAGCCTGAAAGAAGCAACGGAAGAGCAAAAAGCGCAGGCTATAGAATTTGTACGTGGGCATGAAGATCTGGTGTTTGGATTTTTACAGGAAGAGGATGCAAAGACGCGGAAGAATGCAGCACTTCTTCTGGGAGACCTGGCAGTACAGAATGCGTTGCAGCCGCTCTGGAAAGCATATACCCGGGAACAGACACTGTTCGTAAAAAGTGCATATCTGGAAGCCATGAAGGCACTTCATGCAGAAGAAATCCTTTCGCAGCTGAAAGATCGTCTTGCAGAGCTGGAAGGAGAGCCGGTCACCGAAGAAAAACCGGAAACACCGGGAAGCAGAACTGCGGGCACTGCGGGCAATCCTGATTCAGTATGAAGGAATCGATACCCATCATTTTGATATAAAACAAAAAGAGCAATCATGTACTTTTGGTGACAAACCGCAATCATCGCGGAATACTGGAAAATCAGACCGGTGGAAAGGCGCATCCGCTCGGTGTGATTGTACAGACGGATGATCTGTTGCAGCTGTTGCAGATCCGCACATATCGGGACATGCTGTTTTTGATTCCGGTCAAAGGACTTCTGGAGCAGGAACCGGAAAAAGCAGCAGAGACGGTGTGGAAGCCAATGCTTGCAATCTGTGCAAAATACCACCGGGAAGACAAGCCATTCTTTTTCCGGATTGAGTGCAGATCCGCAATGACACTGGAACAGAGAAGCCGGTTTGTCAAAAAAGCTTGGATCTGCCATTGAACAGTTGTCGGATGGAAAACTGGTGAATTCTCCGGGGATTATGAGGTAGAACTTCGACTGATTGCAAATCGTGAGGGAAAGTTTTTCCCGGCACTGAAATTTTATACCCTTCCGGATCACCGGTTTGCGTACCGGAAACATGCAATTGCCGCTTCCATGCACCCTTCCCTTGCGGCATTGATTATGGAACTGGCAGCACCATATCTGAAAGAGAATGCGCAGATTATTGATCCGTTCTGCGGCGTGGGCACCATGCTGATTGAGCGGGATATCCGTGTTCCGGCACGTGAAAAATACGGTACGGATATTTTTGGGGAGGCAATTGACGGAGCACGGGAGAATGCGGCTCTGGCGGGAGAACAGATCAATTTCATTCACAGGGATTTCTTCGATTTCAGACACGATTATTTGTTTGATGAGATTGTAAACCAATATGCCGGTGCGGGGAAAAATGACGCGGGAGCAGCTGGACCGTCTATATGAGAAATTTTTCCGGAAAGCATTAACAATTCTGGAAAAAGGAGGCTGTGATTGTGATGTATACAGGAGAGATGGGTTTGTGAAGAAACAGCTGCGTCTTCACAGGGAATTCTCTCTTTTGAAGAATATTGTATGCAGAGTAAGGCAGGATGTTATCTGTTAATTATAGGAGTAAAAGAGGTAATGGCATGAACGATGATACGAATCTGATAGATATATCAATGTTACAGCAGCTGCAGGATCAGTTTTGCTGTGCAGATCATTTGTATCTGATGTGTGTGGATAAGAATAAAGGTGTTGTGACAAAACCGTTTGGAACAGAAGAACAGGTGGGGTTTTTACGGACACAGGTAGATAAACATGCCTACATGGAACTGGTAGACCAGATGCAGCATGACCGGATGGAAACGGTTGTGGAGCGGGAAACAGCACAGGATTTCATGAAATTGTGTGCTGTTTCCACAAAAAGTAGAAGATCAGCTGCAGGTTGTCTGGATTGTTATGGGCATTATAAAGGAGCGGCTGACACCGGAGGTTCATCTGCCGGAGGGAATGCTTATTACGACGGAGGAGCAGTTTTACGCATCGGTAGAATTTCTATCACTGCTTTCCGGACAGTTGTTTGAGAGTCGCAGAAATCAGATGATCGCGCAGAAAGCGGTTGAAAAGAGTTCTGTTTCCGAGCTGGCGATGGAATACCAGCTGCACCGCAGCCGGGCAATGACCGAAATTTTGCAGATGATGGATTCGGATAACAGTTTTGAAAAAGTGGCTGAGGATATTTTGCGGGAGACATGTGAAAGTCTGGAAATTTCCGGTGGATGTCTGTTGCGCGAGAATACAGGGGAAAATACGGCAGACATGATCTGCGAGTATACAAAAGAACCAGACAAGTCCATTCTTGCAGAGGGCAGCATATTCCGATCGGTGCACTGCCGTTTTATAATGGTAAAACTTATATGATCTCATCGGACTCCATCATGCCGGAACCGTTTGCACATTTATTTAAAACCTGTCATATCAGTGCCGGAATTTTTGAACCGATTGAAATACAAAAACCGCACGGCGATGTATTTTTTGCGTGTATGATAATGAAAAACAAGAATCTGGGAGAAAAGAGATATCAAATTTGTCAGTGATGTGCGAAGAGTTGTGCAGAGCATCATGCTTAAAAGAATTGCAAAGAATTCGCTGGCAAGTTCCTATACATCTTTAGAGGCAATTCTGGAAAATACCGGATGTGGAATATATGTGGTCGATTATCATACCAATTCGATTCTTTATATGAATCACAAATTCAAAGAACTTTTCTCTCGCAGTATCGCGGGAAATCATCTGGAAAAGATGCTTTTTTCCGACCGGGAGACAAAGCGCAGCCAGTATTATGAGGAAATTTATTCGGTGGTTGAGGAACGCTGGCTGGATGTGCATAAGACCGAGATTGACTGGGTGGATGGCAGAAAAGTTGCCATGTGTACACTCTATGATATTACCGAAAAGAAAATTTATCAGAAAGAAATTGAAAATCAGGCGAACAATGATTTCCTGACAGGGTTGTTTAATCGCATGCGCTGCGAACAGGATCTGGGACAGTTTATACGAAAGACCCGGGAAAAAGATGCAACAGGAGCGTTGCTTTTATATGGGACTGGATGATTTTAAGCATATCAATGACGGGCTGGGACACCAGTATGGGGATATCCTGTTGAAAGCGATTTCCCATAGCCTGCGCAGGATAGATGGGATTGAGAATACCTGTTACCGCATGGGAGGGATGAGTTTGTTGTGATTATTCCGGATTCCGTGTATCCGAGTTGGAACGGATTGTCAGGGAAGTGACATCCATATTTAAGAAACCATGGTTTTTTTAAAGGGAGAAGATTATTATTGCACCATAAGTATGGGGATCGTATATTTCCCCGAAGGATGGAGAAACGGTGGAAGAACTTGTCCGTAAAGCAGATATTGCCCTGTTGTCGGCAAAAACGCAGGGCAAAAACCGCGTGGAATACTATGATGGGATGGACGCATCTTCCTCATACCGCAGACTGGATCTGGAGAAAAATATGCGTACTGCAGCCATGAATGCATGCACGGAATTTGAAGTGTTTTATCAGCCGATCATTGATGTCTGTCAGCCGGGAGAGCCATGCTGTGGTGCAGAAGCACTGATCCGCTGGAATTCAAGCGCACTTGGATTTGTGAATCCGGCAGATTTTTATTCCACTTGCGGAATATCTGGGACCGATCAATCCAATCGGGGAGTATGTCATGAGAAATGCGGCATTGCGGTGCAAATACTGGAATGATATGGGGCATCCGGAGTATCATGTTAATGTAAATTTGTCGGTTGTACAGCTGTTACAGAATGACATTGTAAAGAAGGTTGCAAAGGTTCTGGAAGAAACCCGTATCATACCACAGAATCTGACATTGGAAGTAACGGAAAGCCTGGCGATTAATGATATGGTCCGGATGAAGAAGATATTAAGTGAGATCCGGAATCTTGGTGTACGCGTGGCACTGGATGATTTTGGAACAGGATATTCATCCCTCAATCATATCCGTGAGATGCCTTTGGATGTGATCAAGATTGACCGTTGTTTTATTGAACATCTTGGAGAGGACGACTTTTCCAATGCATTTGTGCGGATGGTATCGGAACTGGCAAAATGCCATCAATGTACGCGTATGCGTGGAAGGTGTGGAGACTAAGCGCCAGAGAGATATTGTAAAAAAAGATGGGAACCGTATGATTCAGGGATTTTTTATGGAAAACCGATGAAGATTGAAGAATTTGAAAAGAAATATCTGATATAAGGTGAATGCTATGTATGCAGAAGAACAGGTTTGATTGTTAATGGGAGGAAAAAATGCTTAATCTGAAAGGACAGTCTGATAAGAAAAGTAAAAAAATATAATAGGTATTATACAGAGTTTCCTTATATTGATATTGGTAGTTCTTATTGTCTTTATGATGGTTCAGATCAATAGGCTGCAGGGAACTGCACGCGTAATAAATTATGCCGGTCTGGTACGTGGAGCCACGCAGCGCGAAATAAAATTAGAAATTACAGGAAACCAAAATGAAGAATTAGTGCAGTATCTGGATGATATTCTGAGCGGATTAAAATACCAGGATGGACATTATGATCTGGTAAAACTCAATGACGCAAAGAATATCTGGAAAAATTAAAAATTCAGAGTGATTACTGGGATAAATTGAAAGTAGAAATTGAAGCAGTAAGAAGTAAGTGGGATACGAAAATACAGACATTGTTAATATGAGTGAGATATATTTTAAGATGGCAGATGAAACTGTATTTGCAGCAGAAAAAGTATTCCGAAAAGATTGCCAAAAGATTCGCACCATAGAGATTTTGTCTGCGTTTTGATATGTTGAGTCTGGTGATATTGGTTATTATGCAGACTCTAAGGGCAATGCAGATGGCAGTGCAAAACAAGCTGTTAGAACAGAGGGCATATACAGATGCCCATACCGGATTGCCAAACAAAAAGTGCCTGTAATGAACTTCTTGGTAATAAAGAAATAATTAGTGAGCCTACCGCATGCATAATGTTTGATCTGAATAATTTAAAAACGGTGAATGACACAATGGGACATTCGGCAGGAGACCAGCTAATAATGAATTTTGCCCGGCTTTTACGCAGTGTGATTCCGGAAGAAGATTTTGTTGGAAGGTATGGCGGGGATGAATTTATGGCAGTTATTTATCATACAAGCCAAACAGAGGTTGAGGAAATATTAAAATGTTTATGTCTCGAAAAAGACCGGTTAAACAACAGGGAAGACAAAATGCTGATTGACTATGCATATGGATGGGCATTATCCGCAAACGACGGTAAATATACAATTCAGACATTGCTCGATAAGGCTGACTCTTATATGTACGAAAACAAAAAATTATGTAAGAGATATAGACTGATGTCTGAGGTTGAATTTTTTTAGTCTTATAACAGGGAATCAGCATCTGTCAAATGCTGGTTCCTTTTTATTTATTTTATCAGAAAGGAAGAGAAGCCGGCAAAGGTTCGGGAAGAAAACAGGCTTTGAGGGATGTCCTGAATGTGATCCATGAAAAAAACCTCTTGCATTTCCGGAGAGGGTGTGTAATATAGTACATGCAGCGGCAGATTGGGGGCACCACCTTAGGTCGCTATACAAAATTAATGCACAAAGGGATACGATAAGGAGGATTTTATGTATACAGCATTAACAATCGCTGGAAGTGATTCCAGTGGAGGCGCCGGCATCCAGGCAGATATTAAGACAATGACCGCCAACTGCGTATACGCGATGAGTGCGGTCACGGCTTTGACTGCCCAGAATACGACCGGCGTAACAGATATTATGGAAGTAACTCCAAAATTTTTGGCAGAGCAGCTGGACAGTATTTTTACGGATATTTATCCGGATGCAGTAAAGACCGGGATGGTCTCATCCAGTGAACTGATAGAGACGATTGCGGACAAACTGACAGAATACCACGCAAAAAATATTGTGGTGGATCCTGTTATGGTGGCTACTAGCGGAGCAAGACTTATCAGCGAGGAAGCCATTGGAACATTGAAAAGTAAATTATTGCCTCTTGCAACTGTTATAACTCCGAATATCCCGGAAGCAGAAGTTCTTTCCGGTATGGAGATAAAAACAGAAGCAGATATGGAAAAAGCAGCAGAAGTCATTTGTAACACTTTAGGCTGTGCGGTTTTATTGAAGGGTGGACATCAGTTAAACGATGCTAACGACCTTCTTTTCCAGAAAGGAAAAGAACCGGTGTGGTTTCAGGGAAGAGAATTGACAATCCCAATACCCATGGAACAGGCTGCACGCTTTCTTCCGCGATTGCATCGAATCTTGCAAAAAGGAAGAGATCTTGAAACGTCTGTGAAGTATGCAAAAATTATATTTCCGGTGCACTTGCCGCCATGCTTGACCTTGAAAAGGAAGCGGATAAATGGACCATGCATTTGCAATTGAAGGAGAATATTAGTATCCGGCAAATGTGAGGCCGGGTTTATCATAGGTTAAGAGGAGTGTACAAATGGAAAAAAAAAAAAAGGAACTTCCGTGTTCAGTAACGGACTAATCTGGTTTGGCGCAGGCGTATCTCTGGCGGAAATACTGACAGGTACTTATTTTGCACCGCTTGGTTTTGGAAAAAGCAATGGCAGCAATCCTGCTCGGACATCTGCTCGGCGGTCTTATGATGTTTGCGGCAGGAATGATCGGAGCGAAAGAGCGCGAAAAAAGCGCCATGGAAACTGTAAAAATGAGTTTTGGCGAGAGAGGAAGCCTTCTGTTTGCTGTCTTAAATGTGTTACAGCTTGTAGGGTGGACCGCAATTATGATTTATGACGGAGCACTTGCGGCAGACGGGGGGTTTTGCATACCGGAATCTGGGTATGGGCGATCATTATCGGCGCACTGATTGTTGTCTGGATTTTTGTCGGACTTACGAATCTTGGCAAGTTAAATACGGTTGCCATGACCGCACTTTTTATTTTATCTCTGGTTCTTTTTAAAGTGATCTTTTTGGAACCGGAAGCGCGGCTCCGGTCGTGGATGATGGAAGTCTTACATTTGGTGCGGCGGTAGAGCTTGCGGTAGCAATGCCGCTTTCCTGGCTGCCGCTTATCAGCGATTATACAAGAGAAGCAGAAAAGCCGTTTGCAGCAACACTTGCCAGTGTGCTAGTCTACAGTCTGGTCAGCATTTTTATGTACATGATCGGCATGGGAGCGGCTATTTTTACCGGTGAATATGACATCGCACAGATTATGTTAAAAACCGGTTTCGGCGTTGTCGGACTTCTTATTATTGTATTTTCCACGGTTACAACCACCTTTCTGGATGCTTACTCTGCAGGAGTTTCAAGTGTTTCCATTTCTTCAAAAATTAAGGAGAAATGGGCAGCGATTGTTGTTACCGTGATTGGAACTGTGGCAGCAATCGTTTATCCCATGGATAACATTACAAACTTTTTATATCTGATCGGTTCTGTTTTTGCTCCGATGATCGCAGTACAGATCGCAGATTACTTCATTTTAAAGAAGGCAGATGCTGAGGAATCCGCTTTTCAGTGGAGAAATCTTGTGGTGTGGCTGGTCGGTTTTTGTATTGTACCGGGTGCTGATGCATGTGGAAATCAACACGATTCGATCATGCGAAAACTCGGAAATAAATTCCGCAGACGCACACGCGCTCCCCAGGATCAAGTCCTGCTGTCGGTTCGTCCATGACCAGATATCTCCAGGTCGTTCAACATCGCTACGCAATACCCACACGACGCTTTGCATGCCGCCTGACAGATTGGAGATCTTTTTCATCGGAGAGCGAAAAGAATGTCCAACAAATGATTGATCTTTTTGGTAGTGCCTGTTATTGAGACTATCTTTCAGCGCAGCCACTACTCCAAATAATCTTTGAGCCGTAAGGCGTCGGTGATACCCCCAAGAATCCTGCGGCGAAAGCCAAACTTGCTTCGGTAAACTTACCCAACTCTCGAATGTTTTTTCCGTCATAGTAAACTGCTCCGCTGGTTAATATCGGCAATCATGCGCATGAGCACGTGGTTTCCCTGCACCATTCTGGCGCTCCCAAAGTCCCAAATGCCGGGAGTCAATGTCAGATTGACATATTT
>VOFK01002968.1_pt1 | contig 32564 bp, 57 predicted proteins | sample 5384121 | NCBI WGS metagenome assembly VOFK01 (sample SAMN12384730, study PRJNA508395) | human gut metagenome | isolation source: healthy gut J | host: Homo sapiens | reverse complement strand
ACACATGTATTGCTACTATCTGAGCAGATTATTTCCCATGGAACTGCTGGTTATGTGCGCAGTGCGTGGGAGTTGTGGGATATCTGTGCAAAGCACCGGAGGAGTATACCGTTGGAATGATTCTCCGCCTGACCGAGGGATCGCTGGCACCGGTTGCATGTCTCGATGAGGGAGACGACGTCAACTGTGAGAAACGGGAAGACTGTGTTACCCTGATTCTCTGAAAAAGATTAATGATGCCATCTGCAGTTCTCTAACCATTCGCACATGAAATTGTGTACTGGCGTTGCCAAAGCCGGGAAGAACGTTATTACCGAAAAGCCCGCTGCCATGAGTGTGCAGGAGCTCGATGAGATGGAGGCAGCCTGCAAGGAGGCAGGAGTCTTTTTTCACCTCGCACCAGAACCGGCGCTGGGACAAGGATATGCTGACCGTGAAAAAAGCATATGATGAAGGACTCCTTGGCAATATTTTTACGATTGAATCCAAGCTGCATTCCGGCAACGGATACATGCACGAATGGCATCTGTATAAAAAAATACGGCGGCGGCATGATCTACGACTGGGGTGTGCATCTGATCGACCAGATCCTGTTTATGATGCCGGATGCCAAAATCAAATCCGTTTATGCAGACATCAAAAATGTACTGCATGAGGAAGTTGATGACTACTTTAAGATCATTCTGAAAATGGATAACGGTGTAACCGCCCATATTGAGTCAATACCCTGTTTTACCTCCAGCAGCATCGAGGCTTCCACTATTCCTCCTTTATCAAAGCTGAATGGCAGATCAAAAGGAAAATCTTCCGTATCTCATAACGATGTGCAGCCTACACCACCTTACCAAAGGCCACGCTTATAAGATTTTGGTGACAGCTCGGAACTCTGCGAGATGTCCGAAGCCTATGACACCATAGAGGAGTCGCAGACGAAAAGCAAGAGCGCCGTAAAAGCGAATGCCAAGGGAGTATCACTTCCTGGCTGCTTTCAAACAGCAGGCGATCTGAAAGCTTTTGCGACTGGATCTGGAGAGTACTCCGGAATTGCTGTCAGACTTTCAGTGCCAGTACAACGAAGAAATGAATCCTCTACCTTTCCGTCCCCGTGAGTATGGACAGCAGCTATATCACTTTGGCGGCATGACCCGCCATTCTTCGCGGAAAAAGCGCCATCGCCCATGCTGTATGAGCAGTAATACGCCAAGCGGCACACGAAGCAGGCGCGGGCAAAATTTGGAGATGGTGGTCGCTGCTATGTAGTCAAACGCCTGGGTTTGTGCCAGAAATCTCTTTGTGGTTCCAAACCACCTGACCGAGCAGTGGGCGTTTGAGTTTCTGGGCAGCCTCTATCTCTTCCGCCAACATCTTAGTCACAACCAAAAAGCGACTTTGAGCATCTATAACCGCAAAGTTCTGCGCCCGTATTGTATCGGCGATCATGACGCTATCATCATGACACACAGCCAGTTTGAGCGCATCTATCAGCCGGGAGCGTCGGAATCGGCCTTCTGGCGAGCAGAGTCTTAATCGCGATCACCGGTGGCACTTTGCAGAGGTGCAGGCCAGCGCGGAGCGAGCGTTTTAACCGTCAAGTCCTGGAGCGCACGAAGAAAGGTCTGGAGACCAAGCTGAAAAATTGCGAATCCGACGAAAAAGATGATGTCGTTACCTTTGAGGAAAACTGGGTGTTGACCGGCTCTATGTGACGAGGCACACAACTATAAAACCTGTTCCTCTATACAAAATGCGCAATGTAGCCGGACTCTCAACAACGGATGCGCGAAATCCTCCGATATGCTGCTAAATGCCGCTACATCGATGAGCTGACCGGAGAAACCGTGGGCGTGGTGTTCGCAACAGGCACACCCGTCAGCAACTCCATGACCGAGCTTTACACCATGAGCGTTATTCAGCATGAACGCCTGCAAAAGCTGAACATGCGCATTTTGACTGCTGGGCTTCCCGATTTGGTGAGACCACAACAGCATTGAACTGGCCCGGAAGGAACCGGTTGGTCGGGCCAGAACGCTTCAGCAAGTTCTTAACCTGCCGGAGCTGGATGACCCTGTTCAAAGAAGTGGCCGACATAAGATCAAGCCGACCAGTTGAATCTGCCTACCCTGAAGTGGAATACCACAACATCGTGGTGCAGCCTACTGAACATCAGCAGGAAATGTCGCGCCTGAGCGCATCGCTGGTACAAGCGGAACCATGCTGACGAAATCCTGAATAAAGGTCAATTTCAGTGTGGGATAATATCGCTGGTGATTCCCTATTTTGGCGAAGCGGCTGTTGACCCAGTTGAAACGCGACATTTGGCGCGAAACGCCGATAATCCACTGCTTCACGCACTGGAAGGCGCTGTGCCTGCCGAGCAGAAACCGGCCTTTACGGTATATGACGATATTCGCTGCAAAACCTCGGCTGCTCGCTTCGCCGTGATCAAGCTTTATCCATGAAGCCAACACCGAAGTCAGGAAGAAGCGAGTTGCCTCAAAGTCCGTACCGGTACCGCCAGAGCGGCGCAGGCACTAATGTGCGCACCGCCGTGTTGCATGACCTGACCGCCTGGAGACTGGGGAGCATCTTGCCCAGCGTGGCTGTACCGAGCGCCAGGGCAACCAACTTTGTTCAGCGCACGCCATGTGACCTTGAAGGAATCCTTTGTATTTTTGCCACTTCAGTATTTGGTGAGGCAATAAACCGTACCCATCAGCCAGATTGTCATGACTTCTTAAACGCCGGTGCGCTCCTGCGATGATGTGATGAAACTGCCTCAGTTTTGCCGAGATCAGCGCCTGAAGAGACCGCACAAAGAGCGATTTGATGGAGTCCCCGCCTGAAAGCTGACCACCAGAAAGCAGCACTTTGAGGATCAGCTGCTGAAGTATTGAGAGACGAAAGCACAAGGGGGTGATTACATTGAATTCGACCTGAGGTTTCAGCCTCACCTCGAGATTTGCTTGCTGTATGGACCAAGATCTGCTGATAAAGAACAGCAGCCCTTTGACGTGATCCGGTATCGGCAGCTACTGGCTATGCTGTCTGGGGTGGAGCCTGCCTGGGAACCAGAGGAAATCTCTACCCCTGAAAATGTATCCAGGATTTTTTGCTGTATGCGATCTTATCCTGATTCTTTTTGCCCTGTTCGATCAGGCCTGCTACCATTTGAATAATAGAACGTTTATCTTCTGTCACGAAAAATACTCCTTATCAATAAATTCCCCTATTTTTATTTTATATCTTCTTTTTAGGTTCTAAAAACATTTTACCACAATTCAAAAATAATTCCACACCTTTTTCGTATTTATGTTCATTATTTGATACACCTTTGCATTTTCCAGAACCACTTCGTCCATCTTATCCTCAAATTCCTTATCTTCATCATACCAGAAGATAATACGACGCTGATAAAACTCCGGCAAAGGTGCAGCAAATCTGCGGTTCAAGTCTTGTATTATTTTGTCTGTATCCATGCTGCTCCTCCTACCTTATAACTGTCAATTAGCTTTTTCGCTTTGTTCCGCTCTGTACCAATATACCTTTTCCTGTAAAGAAACAAACATTCGAGAAACCGTTCTTTTCGACAGCCCTATCTCTTCTGCATAATAAGTGCCTGTTTTTACTTTTGAACTCCATTTCAAAAGCTCTGGCTCTTCTCCCTGGAATCCTATAAGTTTTTCAGGGATGAGAAACTGCCAGGCAGGATGGTTTTTTTCCGTGGCTATCCGCCACCACCATTGGTGTCATGATCAAGTCTACGCTCCACACATTCTACGGATGCATAAAATGATTTCAGATCACCGGCATATCAGGCATACCTTTCTTCCTCTCAAACAGACATTCGTGTATGCTCATTATATCAAAACTGACAAGATTGCAACGCTATTTACATTCCGTCACAACATCACATTTCAAAATCAGCTTATTGTTCGTTTTTATTTGATACTGTTGAACTTCAACCAGTTCTATGGTATTCGTTCCAAAAATTCTGTTACAATAGAACCTGGCGCCTCTGCAGGATGTGATCTGCATTTCATATGCCGGTCAAATTTCCATAAGTAAACAACTCCTGATATTCCTCAGATTTTCGCGCAATGCGACAAGTTTTCTGTAATACGGTGAACTGAATCCGGCTGCCCTTTCCTCTTTTCCACATTGATCACCGGATACTCATCATTGACTTCAGCCATGGGAGTTCCCGGAAGCTCTGCCTGCGGCGCATCCTTCACTGCATCGGCGTCCGTGCATTGTCCCTGCTCGCGGCCGAACATACGGCAAGTGCTTCTGCATCTGAAAGTCTCGGCCCTTTACGCCATCCTGTACTGGTTCTTGGTACTGATATCATCGGAATTCTCTATCCACACTGCTCCATCTGGCATTCTGTGCCAATCTCCTGTCCCTGGATAGGATAAACGGAATTCCACGCAGCAGAACACTTACCAGCCAAGCATCTTTGCCTCTGTCCGTATTTTGCGCATAATCCGGCAGGAAGCCGCGCGGCTCATCGTGATTTTCAATGATATTTGCCTCGAACCCGACATTCTGCACCCGCATCTGTGATTGCTTTTTTTTTTTCCATCACATCAAAAAAGAAATTGCGGCGCATCGTTTTAATCCGTGTTTCCCGTCACTGAGCATATGGGCGCTGAAATCAAAAATTGTAGAAAAATGTCCAATTCAATAAAGTCCTCGAAGTCTTCCACCCCAATGTTAAATACTTCCCCCTGTAAATGCATCACCCTTAAATGTATGATTCTTTAAATCTTCACAGCATCGACACTTTCACATTTTCGACCATACGCCAACAGCTTGCCAGTCCATCGTCACCATCCGGCTCCATATCCGGAAATGCCAGATCTTTTTAATATTGATGATCGTATCAATCCGGAAAACCTTCCAGTCCCTGATTTGTCCAGCCACCAGTTGATCATCCGGTAGATTTTCTTTCCTCAGTTTTGATTTTCCCAGTTTAAATCCGGCTCCTTTGCGAACATATGGAAATAATATTTGTCCGATCCCGGTACCGGCTCCCCAGCAGCGGTTCCCGAAATAAGAACGGTAATTGCTCGGTGATTCCATTCTTTCCCTTCCGGAAATAAAAAATCGGCATAATCGTCCGATCCGCCAGTGCTTTCTGAAACCATTCATGCTTGTCGAAAGCAGTGATTGACAACCAGATCCATAATCAGATATCATATCTATTTTTTGGCCTCCGCAAGTAAAGTTCTGTCGAATTCATCGTTCCAGAATTTTTCAGCGATTGGTAATAGTCCGAAATGTCATAGCTCTGATCCACAAATTATAGATTGAGAAAGCCAGATAATAACCTCAGCCTCTTTAAATAGTCCAGTTTGGAAATAATGCCCTGCAGGTCACTGATCCCAGCCCCCTGCTTGTGGGTCGCAAAAACTTTGATAATCTGATATGCCAGACGCTCAAGTCCCATGTCAGTATCAATATTTTTCTGGAAAGCCGTGGTATAACTGCCCTGCTGTCCCCCTTCAAACTGTAAACACGTTGTTCCATACTTCCATGAAACGGTCCGGCCAATCACAGCCTACTTCTTACAATCCGGACTTCCGCATCCGTATTTTCGCCTCTATCATATTAAATTTCATGAACACTAATTAACATGGGCACCATGCTCCCAGAATTATCTCATTTCCCAGTCTCAGGATCACGGTAAATGTGATTTTTCTCCCGGAACACTATCTTTTTGGTCAGATCTCATACGCTTCCTCATCTTCTCCGTAAATGGACGGATACAGACGATCCTCCTCAAGCCCAAAGTACTTTGTCAGGAATTCCCATGACCAGACGATCGCTTCATGCTTGATAATACCTCCGAAAGAGAAGTTTCCAAAGCATCTCATGTAAGGTGACGCGCAGTTCTTTCCTACATTTTCAATATCTCCGGTGTACGCACATCTGGCTACGTAGTCACACGCGTCTGCGTGGCGGAATCTCCTGCCTGCAAAATACGGCAGGCAGTGCCATTCCCCGCATTGATGAGTAATAAGCTGTTGTCATTGTGTGTAGTACTTCAATGAAAAGCTCGCTCATGACAAGAAGGGCCTTGCTCTCGAAAGAAGTCAAGATACATCCGGCGCAGCTCATTTACGCCATAACTCTTTTTCATTACCCAGTTTCCTCCAAAAATCATTCTTTCGTCAGTGTCAGCCTCTCGCATCCTTGTGTAGAAATCTCAGCGGAGCTCCGATACCAATAAAACCCTCAATCTGCCGACTTGATCAAAGCCAGTAGCCATCTCGACCACACATATCTCGCCAATACATAAAGAGAAAATCTTGTCATATAGTTTCTACTCCTCTCTGTTTGTTAGCCCCATTAACTTCTACTCAATATATATGAATTTTCTGTAAATTCAAGAGTTAGAGTTCTGAACGGAAAATACCTGATTCTCCTTTCAATTTCACTACGCGGTTCGCCATTCAAGATTTGTAATGTGTTTTTTTGTATTCCCTGATTGCAGAATAATCCCAAAGCATCGGGAAACAATTACCGGTAAGCCAGCACACAAAATCAATCCCGAGTGTCTGACATTTATCCCCAGCCGCGATCCATCGGGACAACGCAAATTGATCGGCTTGTCCGCCATGATCTCAGTCGAAAGTGTTCCCTTGTTTGCTGTTTATAAGTTCTCCCACATAATCAATATCTTCCAGTCGTTTTAAAATCTCACTGCATGGAAGATACTCACCCCACGCACATTCACATAAAATGCCACTCCTGCATCCGGTAGACAAAAAGGGTCTGGATCTTTAGATCATCCACTTCATAATGGTTGTTTGCGGAGACAAACGTCACTTTTTCCGCACCCCAGGGTCAATTCCATGCTTTTTGCAGAAAATGCGGACTGATGCGATATCCTGATAAAAATATAATGTACATTGGTATATTTTTTTTTCACTCCAGCGCAAAATTATCCATGTCAAAATGATCCTGATGTTTGTGGCTGGCAAACATATAGATTTTTGTATCGGTGCGTAATCCGGAATCTTTTCCGTAAAGTGGAAACCATTGACACGATTCCTGCCAAAATAATCAAAATCAATACCAGATCATCCACTTCCACCAGAAAAACAGCTGATGTATAAAAATTACCTGCATGTTGTTCCAATCTCCTTTTATCATCTGTGTTACAAAGCTTTTTTGAAATACCGGAGCCACCACATCGGCTGCTTCCTGCACCTCCTTATGTGACAATGGCTGTGGCGAAATGCCGCATGCCAGATTCGAGATACAGGAAATTCCCACAATCCGCATCCCCATATGATTCGCCGCCACAGCCTCACATGCCGTACTCATTCCTACGGCATCTGCTCCGAGTGTACGCGCCATTGCCACCTCCTGTGGAGATTCATAGGCTTCTGTAAACTGCAGATACGTTCCCTCTTTTTAAATCCGCCCCGGTCTCTGCCGCACATTTTTTTGCGATTTTCTGTAAATCATAATCATAAATCCGGCTCATATCCGGAAAACCGCGGTCCATTCTCTATATTTTTCTCAATGAGCGGCGACGGAACAAAACTTGCAATCTGCCCGGTAAGAGCATCAGGTCCCCGCCTTCATGCCCAGCTGGATTCCGCCCGCTGCATTTGTCAAAAAACAGAACTTCTGCCCCCAGAAGTTTCATCAGCCAATCGGCCGTACCACTTCCGTCATGGAATATCCTTCATAATAATGCACAATGTCCCTGCATGCACACAACCGGCAATATCCCCGACATAACCAAACACAAAGCGCCCGGTATGGCTGGCACCGTAGATACCGAAATCCTCGATCTCATGATAATCCACCGCGGCTCCACGCGAAGCTGCGACGCATAATCACCCAGACCGGATAGTACCAGTGCTACTTTCGGCACAAAATCTGTTTTTCGTCCTCACGCTGCGCACACAGCGCATGAGAGTTTCATATTCGTTGCTCATTTGTTCTCCTTTTTTTTTGCAATTACATACAGAATTTCATTAACTAATAGTATAACAGAATCAAAAATAAAATAAAACAAGAGCAACTGAAATTCATACTTTTTATTTCTCTTAAATAATGATGCAGATCATTCCCCATTGCTGTCATTGACAATTTTCTGCATGGTATCCTGCAGTTTCAGCTGACATTCGTCATCCATCTGCAGGATCTTGCTGCGGATGCCGTCTTCCATCAGTTCCCCGACCGATTTTTTCGAAAATATTTGTCGTCCAGATTCCTTCCTTGCTCCTCCTCCCCCGCGGATATATGCAATCAGATCATTTGCCTGTTCCTCACTGCCGACGATCGGTGCTATTTCGGTCTCAATGTCTGCCTTGATCATATGAATCGACGGGGAAATTGCCCGCATTTTCACGCCATATTTTCCGGCATGCTGGATCAGCACCGGATCTTCCATCCGAATATCCGAAAGCCCCGGCATGACCACTCCATACCCCTTCTGTTCCACAGCTGCCATGGCATCTTCCACACGCTCGTATTCTTTTTTCATCCGAGAGAGGGAACGCAGCATGGAAATCATCTGATATTCCCCCTTCGATCTGCATTCCCGTCATCTCACTGATGTAGGAGAAATAGCACTGTTCCGTTGTTCCATCCGGATCGTCACGGTTCCGTTGGAAAGATCCGCCGTCTGCAGCTGGATGTCACGAAAAACTTCTTCTCCCATCTGCTCATTTGCACTTTTTACCCATTCCTGCCCGGCAAGCACAGCCGCTGCATCCCGCACGCGGCCGATTCCATCCATCAGTCTGGATGCCGTCTGAATCATGGCTGCCTTTAATTTATGTTCCATTGGAAGCATTTCCGTCCACTTTGGAATTGCAAAGTCCACACGGGTAACCGGAAATTCAAACAGAATCGCCTTCATAACTGTGACCAGATCCTCCCGGTGCATCTGCTGACAGTTGACCGGAACCACTACCGCCTGATATTCCTGCTCTAAGCTTTCTTTCAGTGCAAGTGTCTCACTGCTGTATGGGCGCACGGAATTTAAAACAATCACATACGGTTTTCCAATCTCTTTAAGCTTTTCCACCGCGGTTTGTTCTGCCTCCACATAATTTTTCCTCCCGCGGAAGTTCCCCGATAGTGCCATCCGTTGTCACCACAATACCAATGGTTGCATGGTCTTTGATTACTTTTTCTGTTCCAATTCTCGCTGCATCCGAAAAAGGAATTTCCTCCTCGAACCACGGCGTATGTACCATGCGGTATCCGTCCCCCTCCAGATGACCATTTGCTCCCTCTACCATAAACCCGACACAGTCAATCAGACGCACACTGACACTGCTCTCATCTGCAAGTGTGATCTCTGCTGCCTCCTGCGGAATAAATTTCGGTTCTGTCGTCATGATTGTTTTCCCGGCGGCTGACTGAGGCAGTTCATCGAGCGTCCGTTTTTTTCTTCCTCATCTTCGATGTACGGGAAGTACAAACAGATCCATAAACCGCTTAATGAACGTTGACTTTCCGGTGCGGATTTATTCCCTACGACACCAATGTAGATTTCGCCGTTCGTTCTTTTTTCTGGATATCTTTATATAAATCAAACTCCATAAAAAAATCTCCCTTCTTTTGCATATTCGATTAATCTATCTAATCTATATGCAAAGGGAGAATTCTTATTCACAAAATACTCTGTTGTATATTTATTTCTCAGATGACTTCTTTTTGTCGGAAGTCTTCTTCTTTGCAGCTTCTTTCTCTGCTGCTTTCTTTGCCTGCTCAGCAAGCACTTTTTCACTGATGCGTCCATACATCTGCATGTATTTATAGAGTTTCTTTGCCAGATCCTTGGTAATCTGTCCCTCCAGGGCACGCCACTTCCAGTTTTCTCCAAGTGTGGAAGGAATGTTGATACGGGCTTCGGAGCCGAGTCCGATCAGATCCTGCATCGGAACAATCGCCATATCTGCAACGGATGACCATGCGGCACGCATCATACCCCAGTTATATCCTTCCTCCTCGGTCAGATTCAGGTACTCGGTTTGCGAACTTGACAGATGCTTTCGGTGCCGTCTTCATCCATCCCATCACGGTATCATTATCATGTGTTCCTGTATACACAACACAGTGACTGGTATAGGTGTGTGGCAGATAATCACTTCCCTCACGGCTGTCAAACGCAAACTGGATGACTTTCATGCCCGGGAATCCGGAATCCTTTAAAAAAGTTTGCGGACGGAATCTGTCAAAAAAATCCAAGATCTTCCACAATGATCGGAAGCTTGCCAAGTTTCTTCTCCAGCTGGTTAAACAGATCCATTCCCGGACCCTGTTTCCATTTTCCGTTCTTTGCAGTCTTATCTTTTTTGCCGGGATTGCATAATAAGAATCAAATCCGCGGAAATGATCGATGCGGATAATATCATACAGCTCGCTCATCGCTTTGATTCGTTTGGTCACCATGCATAGTTATCTTTTTTCATTTCATCCCAACGGAACAGCGGATTGCCCCAGAGCTGTCCGTCTTCAGAAAATGCATCCGGCGGACATCCAGCTACTTCAATCGGATTTAAATCTTCATCCAGATAAAACTGTTCCGGATTTGCCCATACATCCGCACTGTCTCCGGCCACATAGATCGGCACATCTCCGATAATCTCGATTCCGTTTTCATTGGCATATGCCTTTAACTCTCTCCACTGTTTAAAGAACAGATACTGAAGCATCTTATAAAACTCAATATCTTCTGCGTACTTTTTTCTTGCCTCATCCAATGCCGCTGCGTCACGCACACGAAGTTTCTCATCCCACTCGGCCCATGCTTTTCCGTCATGGCATCTTTTAATGCCATAAACAGCGTATAATCTTCCAGCCAGTCCTTTTTCCGCCTCACAAAAATGACGAAAAATCTTCCGGCATATTTTTTTACAAAACGGCATATGCTTTATGCAGCAATGCATAACGTGATACATACATGGTTCCATAATCAATGTATTCCTCGCTTGTGCCCCAGTCAAATGACTCACATTCCTTTTTCTTTAATAAATTTTCCTTGCAGAGAATGTCCAGATCGATAAAGTACGGATTTCCCGCAAAACTGGAAAACGACTGATACGGTGAATCTCCGTAACTAGTCGGACAGATCGGCAGAATCTGCCAGTAAGTCTGACCTCCTTTTTACCAGAAAGTCTACAAATTTTTCTGGCTGATTTTCCCATAGTTCCAATGCCATACGGTGATGGCAGGGGAAGATATCGGCATAAGTACGCCACTTGTTCTCATAAGTGATTCCTCCTAAGATCCAATCTATAATCTATAATTATATCATACCACCTTTTTGTCCCCTTTGTAAAAAACATTTTTCAATGCTAGTATGAAGAAAAGGGATTATGAGGTGAAGAATTATGAACGATGTCATAAAACATAAAATCAAACACAATGCACACCGTACACTGGTGTCGATCAAATGGGTAATTTTTGCAATTCTTGTCGGCGGTATCGTCGGACTGTGCGGCACCGCATTTTATTTTTGTCTGACATTTGTCACCGTGCTGCGCGGGCAGGACCCCTGGCTGTTGTATCTGCTCCCTGTCGGGGACTGATCATTGTCGGTGCTTATCACCTGCTGCACGATGAAAAAGATACCGGAACCAATCTGGTCATCTCTGCCATCCACTCGGATGACGAGCTGCCCCTGCGCATGGCTCCTTTGATCTTTATTTCCACACTGATCACGCACCTGTTCGGCGGATCTGCCGGCCGTGAGGGTGCCGCCCTGCAGATGGGCGGAAGTATCGGAAACGCAATCGGAAAATTCTTCCGTTTTGACGATAAAGATAAACATGTCATGATCATGTGCGGCATGAGTGCTGCGTTTTCCGCTCTCTTTGGTACCCCGATGGCTGCTGCCATCCTTCCAATGGAAATTGTAAGTGTCGGCGTCATGTACTATACCGCCCTTTGTTCCATGTGTGATCAGTTCTCTTGTCGCACACGGAGTTGCTTACCTGTTTGGTGTTTCCAACCAATGGTTTTCCATCGAGCATCCCCGGACTTTGGCATTCTTCCTGCCGTGCAGATTTCCATCCTTGCCGTGCTCTGCGCACTGGTAAGTATTGTTTTTTGTGTTCTTCTGCACAAAAGTGAAGAAATTTACCGCAAAACTGTTCCAGAATCCCTACATCCGCATCTTTGCCGGTGGATGTATTGTTGTCATTCTGACGATGCTTGTCGGCAACCAGAATTACAACGGTACCGGTATCGGCATCATCCAGATGTGCATTGATGGAACGGTCCGTCCGGAAGCCTTCCTGTTAAAGATGATCTTTACCGCACTGACTCTTGGTGCCGGTTACAAAGGCGGAGAAATTGTTCCTTCCTTTTTCACCGGCGCGGCCTTTGGCTGCCTGTTTGGAACGCTGACCGGCATATCCCCCGACACTTTGTACGGCTGTCGGCATGACTGCCGTATTCTGTGGTGTCACAAACTGTCCGATCACTTCACTGTTAATCAGTTTTGAATTGTTCGGTTATGACGGCATGCCGTATTTTCTTCTGGCTGTCGCTTTCAGCTATATGCTCTCCGATACTTTGGTCTGTACCGGAGCCAGAAGATTGTGTACTCCAAATACAAAACCAGTTACATCAACAAGACAACTCACTGATTCCAAGAACCACACAGCCAGTCGCCGGCAATTCCATGTTCGAATGAACCGAACCGATTGGCCGGGTTCCTGCATGCAGGTCATCAATATATAACGTCCATGTCCTGTCATCCGGCAGCAGGAGTGTTTCTTTTCTGCCGGATGCATTGTATGCCACCAGAAGTGTCTCTTCCGGCTGGCGGATTGTAAACGCGATGGTCTGTTCGGATGTCATTTCCATAAACAGAATATTCTGGCGGATCTCCTCTGCGTCTGTCATACGCAATCCTTTATGTGCTTTCCGGAAAGCAATCAGTCCCCTGTAATACTGCTGCAATCCTTTTTGTCCATCGCTCCAGTCATAGCGCAGTACATTTGTTTCATATGGCAGATTATAACTGTTCTCGGATACCTCACCATTTTTCCGGCCGGTTTGGTTCGTGCAAACTCTTCTCCCCCAGGAAAAACGGAACTCCCTGTGCGGTAAATACCATCGCAGCCGCCAGACGGTTCATTGCAAGGCGTTCGCCTGCATCACAATCCGGTCTGGAAATCTGCAGTTTATCCCACAAGGTCAGATTGTCGTGACAGGAAACATAATTGATCACTTTCTCCGGTGTATCCGTCCATGTGCCGCCGGCTGCATAGGTATAAGCTGCATAATCTACCTGTGGATGCCACACACCTCCTGTTGCACAGTAACGCACCGCAACTTTCATTTTTTCCTTTCCGCTGACATAGCCGCAGTCTTTGTTATAAAACACATGTCCGCGCACCATGTCCCGGATATCATCCGAAAACATTCCGATGCCGTCCAGCATACGCGCGTTTCTCTTCATGGCACGCCTAAATTCCGGCATGGTTGAAGTACCGCCTGTCCAGCCCTCTCCATACAGAATGATATATGGATTGATTTCTTTTTAACCTGCGGCTGATCTCATTCATGGTATCAATATCAAGAACACCCATCAGATCAAACCGGAACCCATCCACATGATATTCCCTTGCCCAGTAACAGACAGATTCTACGATGTATTTGCGCATCATCGGCTGCTCCGAAAGCAATTTCATTGCCACAGGCAGATGCATTGGAATAATATCTGGTTCCGTTCATCCGGTAATAATAATCCGGCTCATTTCTGCAGAACAGCTGTCCAGATCATAGGTGTGATTGTACACCACATCCATGATCACTCCGATGCCCTCCCTGTGAAAAGCCGCAATCATTTCTTTCATTTCCCGGATACGCACCTCCCCATGGAACGGATCTGTTGAAAAAAGATCCCTCCGGTACGTTATAATTCAGCGGATCGTATCCCCAGTTATACTCCCGCTTCTTTGGTGCCGCCTCATCAATACTTGCAAAATCATACATTGGCATGATCTGCACATGCGTAATACCGAGCGATTTCAGATAATCCAGCCCGGTAGCTTCTCCCTCTTTGTTTTTGGTTCCCTTTTCTGCCAGTCCCAGATACTTTCCCGGATATTTTACCCCCGGAAGAGCCATCCGCGGTACTGTCCAGAACAGAAATCTCACAGATCACCAGATCCGTACGGTTTGAAAAAAAAAACCGGTTCCATGATCCTCCTTAAAAATTCTCCGGATCAGTTTCTTTTTTTCCAGCACCATACTCCGCTGCCCGTTCACACCGACAGCTACCGAATATGGATCCTGTGACTCCACGGTCTTGCCGCTTCTCTCCAGACGGTATGTATAATAAACATGCCGCAAATCTCCGTCTACCCGAATCGTCCAGGTTCCCCTGTACATCCCGTTTCATCGGAAGTGTATCCGACAGGCAGTCCCCGTCTCCTTCCCGATACAGACACAGTGTTACTGCATCCGCAGTCGGAGCCCAGAGCCGGAACGCTGTATATTTCTTTGTGTACACAGCACCCAGATCATTTCCATCATATGGAATCCTTTGCTGCATTCCCTCTCCTCCCTGAAATATATTATTTTCGCTTTTTTTTTCGTAATTCATTATATTTTAATTTTATGTATCTGTAAATTGGAAAAAATCACTAAGTTTTTTTTCAATATTTTGTGAAATAAGACGAAGAAAAAAAAGACATTCCATGTTTTATGCCATGAAATGCCTCTTTTTTTGTTTTTCCGTATCAGGCAAACCCTTATGCGTTTGTTGCCTGTACCATTGCCTCAAGGGTTCTGACTGCTGCTCCCGAATCGATCGTCTTTGCTGCAAGTGCAATGCCATCTGCAATACTGTCTGCCTTTTTCCCAATATACAAAGCGGCTCCTGCATTCAAAAGCACAATCTCCCTCTTTGGTCCCTGTTCCTTTCCGGAAAGAATATCTCTGGTGATCTGTGCGTTTACGGCTCCATCCCCACCCTGCAGTTTTTTTTATGCGATTTCACACCTCTTTAATCCAAACTGTTCCGGTGTGATTGTATAGGTGGTTACTTTTCCGTCCTTAATTTCAGATACCGTGGTCTCACCGGTCAGTGTGATCTCATCCATGTTATCCTCTCCGCTGACAACCATTCCCCCGTTCTACCCCGAGGTTCATCATGGTTCCCGCAATCACTTCCGTAAGTGCCGGGGAATACACCCCTACAAGCATTGCCCTGGCACGGGATGGATTCTGAAAGCGGTCCTAAAATATTAAACACCGTGCGGATGCCCAGCTGTTTTCTGACCGGTCCCACATACTTCATGGCAGGATTAAAATGCGGTGCAAACATAAATCCGATCCCGACCGTCTCCACACACTTTTTTTCTACCACAGCCGGATCTGCGGAAATATTTACGCCAAGTGCTTCTAACACATCTCCGGCACCACTTTTTAGAAGAAATGGAACGATTGCCATGTTTTGCCACCGGAAGCCCTGCTGCTGCCACAACGACCGCTGATGTTGTGGAAATATTAAACGAATAGGTACAGTCTCCGCCGGTACCGACAAAATCTACATAATCGCTTTACCTTCGGACTGATCGTATTTGCCTTTGTTGCGCAATACGGCTGCCAGTCCGTAATCTCATCCAGCGTTTCCCCTTTCATGCGGAGTGCTGTCAGAAAAACATGCAATCTGCGCCTCTGTTGCCTGTCCGGTCAGAATCAGCTCCTGTGCTTTCATCGCTTCCTCTTTTGTCAGATCTTTTCCCTCTACCAGTTTGGCCATAATCTCTTTCATCTATGATATCCTCCTTGTTTTATTCGCTTTTCCGTCACATTTCATTTAACTCTTTTTTTTTTGAATGTGCTGCAATAGTCTGCTGCAGCCTGTGGATCAAAATCGTGCTTCCCGCATCAGTGTGATAAAATGAGAGCCTACAATGGCTCCATCAATAATCTCTTTCATCGGACGTACATCCTCCGCCGTGCGGATACCAAATCCCATCATAACCGGAATTTTTGCCTCTTTCTTTACCGCTGTCAGGTATTCTAAAATCTGACGGTGGAAGGTTGCTTCCTGTCCGGTAACTCCCATGGAAGACACACAGTAGAACAAATCCCCGTGCATTTTTAAGGATTTTTTTGGCACACGGTCTTTGGATACCGGGGAAACCAGCTGGATCAGAATGGTTCCATCCTCTTTCTGTAACTGTGTCTGGAGTTCTTCCTGCTCTTCCAGCGGCAGATCCGGAATGATCAGTCCATCCACCCCGCAGGCATTGCACTCTTTTACAAATTTTTTCCACGCCATAATGCAGTACCGTGTTGTAATACATCATAAATACAACCGGGATCTGCACACCATCGGTCCCGCATCTCTTTCATACAGGTAAATGTTTTCTCCAGATTTGCCCCACCGAGAATTGCCTCATAGGAAGCTGCCTGAATGACCGGATGACCGTCTGCCACCGGATCGGAAAACGGAATTCCAAGTTCAATAATGTCCGTTCCTGCCGCTTCCTGTGCCTTGATGATCGCCTTTGTCTTATCATAATCCGGCAGACCTGCTGTGATATAAGTAATAAATGCCTTTTCTTCCGCTTTTCCTGTGTAACGCCTGAAGCGCTGTCTCAATTCGATTCATCCCTGTTATGCCCTCCTTAATTCAGATATCCTTTTCCGTCAAGATAATCCGCAATGGTGTTTACATCTTTATCTCCGCGACCGGACAGACAGATAACCATGCTCTTATCCATAGTCATTTCTTTTTTGCCTTTTTAAATGCATAGGCAATGGCATGTGCACTCTCAATTGCCGGAATAATTCCCTCTAACTTACACAGTTCCATCAGCACATCCATTGCCTCCACATCCGTAATTGCCACATATTTTGCGTCCGGTATCCGCTGATATGCATGCTCCGGTCCGAAACTCCCGGATAATCCAGTCCGGCGGAAATAGAGTGTGCCAGCTGGATATTTCCATCGGTATCCTGCAACAGAATACGAACGCATGCCATGCAATACTCCGGGCTCTCCCAAAGCCATGGCGCTGGCATGTTTTCCGGTCTCAATTCCAAGGCCCTGCTGCTTCTACACCGATCAGTTCCACCTCCGGCTCATCAATAAAATCGGCAAACATTCCGATGGAATTGGAACCGCCGCCCACATGCCATAACCACATCCGGATTCTTTCCTTCTGCTTCCATGTGCTGACGCTTTGCCTCGCGGCTGATGACGCTCTGAAACTCTTTCACCATCTTCGGATACGGATACGGTCCTACAGCAGAACCGATGATGTAAAAGGTATCCTCCGCTGTTTTTTGGCCCAGGTACGGATGGCTTCGTTTGTCGCGTCTTTTAAGGTATTGCTTCCGGATTCCACGGATACCACTTTTGCACCAAGCATCTCCATACGCATCACATTCAGTTTCTGTCTCTGGATATCTTCTTTTCCCATGTACACCGTACATTCCATATCAAACAGTGCTGCTCCGTTGCAGTAGCTACACCATGCTGTCCTGCACCGGTCTCCGCGATTACCTTTGTCTTTCCCATGCGCTTCGCCAGCAGGATCTGTCCGATCACATTGTTGATCTTGTGGGCACCGGTATGGTTTTTAAATCTTCACGCTTTAAGTAAATTTTTTGTACCGTATTTTTGCAGACAGACGCTCTGCATAGTAAAGCGGTGTCTCTCTGCCGACATACTGTTTCGAATAATAATGATACTGCTTCATAAACTCCGGATCATGAATAACCTCCTCATATGCCTGATCCAGTTCCTGTAAGGTATTCATCAGCGACTCCGCCACATACTGTCCGCCAAACTGTCCATAATATGCTTTCTTATTCATCTTTCTTTCCTTTCTTCTGCTTCCTCTTTGACACATGTTACAAATTGTTTTATCAATGCTTCTTCTTTTTGTCTTTTTCTTCCACTCCGGAACTTACATCCACGATATCCGGGTCAAACAACCGGATTCCTTCGGCAACATTTCCGGCATGTAACCCTCCTGCCAGGACAAATTTTCTTCCGGCGAAAATCCCCGCCTGCCGGTCTCCTCATTGAAGTTGCTTCTGCCAGTCAAAACGCTGTCCGCCGCCATAGCCTGCACCATCTACGACAATCGCTGTAATTTTCTGCTGCTGTTCTTCCGGCAGTTCAAAAAAAGCTCTTTGTTTTTGCCTCAAACTCTTCCGGATCTGAGAGGTTTATGGCATACCAGACAGGAAGTTCTGCTGCCGTTATGGCATCCTCTGACAGCTTTCCGTGCATCTGGATGATGTCAAATTTCATCTGCTGCAGTGTCTTTTATCTGTGCCGCATCCGGGGAAACGGTTACAGCAACCTTTTTATCCGTGGACTGATTTTTTTTCATGATTTCTTCTGCCTGTTGCCGGCTTAAATTCCGCCTGCTTTTCTCATAAAAAACAAATCCTGCGTAATCGGCTGCATCATTTACATACTGCGCATCCGCAGGCTTTTTCAGTCCACAGATCTTTACTTCTGGTCTCATGCCTGATACAGCTCCTTCCATTTTTGTGCAAGTGCTTTCGGATTTTCCGATTCCATAAACGCACGCCCGATCAAAAAGGCATCCACCCCACAGTCTCGCAGGAACCGCACGTCCTCATCTCCCGTAATCCCACTTTCTGCCACAAATACTTTATCTTCCGGCACATAAGGGCGAAGCCGTCTGGTATGTTCCAAAGAGATCGTAAAATCCTTAAGATTACGGTTATTGACCCCGATGATTCTCGGGTTGATCTTCATCGCCCGTTCCACCTCTGCCTCATCATGTGTCTCAACCAGCACATCAAGTTCAAGTTCTCCTGCCAGCTGATAAAAATCACGCATCTGTGCATCATCGAGAATCGCTGTAATCAGAAGTACCGCATCTGCACCGATCACTTTTTTGCCTCATAAAACTGATACTCACAGATCATGAAATCTTTCCGCAAAATCGGAAGGCTGGATTTTGCCCGGATTTCTTTTAAATACGCAACATTTCCGTGAAAATGATCTTCCTCTGTCATACACGAAATGGCATCCACCGATGCATTGTACTCACTGATGCGCTCCATCAGATCAATCTTGCTGGTAATCGTTCCGAGACTCGGGGAAGCTTTCTTAAATTCTCCGATAATCGAAAGTCCCGGTTTCTTTAAATGATTATAAAAACAGTCTGCCTCCCTCGTCTTTGTTTCCTCTCTGCCATGCGCCGCATTTCTGTTTCCGAATACGTGCCATGTGCCCGGGAAGCCGTTTTTTCTTATCTTCTACAATTTCATCCAGTATCATATTTTTTCCCCTAATATAAACTACTATAATCTAACACGTTCCATTTACAAAAATTTTCGATGATGCGTTTGCCGTGCTCGGTATAAATGGATTCCGGATGGAACTGTAATCCCACAACCGGATATTTCTTATGGCGCATTGCCATAATCTCTCCGTCATCGGTTCCGCCAGCACCCGCAGACAATCCGGCAGATCCTTTTCCTGCACTGCCAGGGAATGGTATCTTGCCACACGGATCGGAGAATTGATCCCGGTAAATACACTGCTTCCATCATGTTCAATCAACGACTGCTTTCCATGGAACAATGCCTTGGCATAGGAAACGGTTCCTCCCAATGCCTCACCGATGCACTGATGTCCGAGACAGATGCCAAGGATCGGTTTTTTCTTCTGTAAATTCTTTGACAACATCCATGCAGATGCCTGCTTCCTTCGGATTCTTTGGTCCCGGTGAAAGCACGATCCGCTCCGGGTCATCGCCTTAATTTCTTCAATGGTAATCTTGTCGTTTCGGACAACTTTGATATCGGAGTTAAAAATTCCGATATACTGATACAGGTTATAAGTAAAAGAATCATAGTTATCAATCAGCAAAATCATAAATTTTCCTCCTCTATAAGCGTCTTGGCCAGTGCCATTACTTTATTGCAGCACTCCTGATACTCATTTTTCCGGAACGGAATCTGCAACTATTCCCGCTCCAGCCTGCAAATATACACGGTTTTTCTTTTTTGATCATTGTCCGGATCGTAAATACAGAAATCCATATCACCGGAGAAATCAATGTATCCAGTTGCGCCTCCGTAGAGTCCTCTGCGCACACTCTCAAGTTCAGCGATAACCTCCATCGCGCGGATCTTTGGTGCTCCGGAAAGCGTTCCTGCCGGAAGGAACGAAGAAACCAGATCCAGCGGATGAAATTCTCCTTTTTTTCCTTCCCTCCACCATGGATACGATGTGCATGACATGGGAATAATTCCGCACATTCATAAAATCTGTGACCTTGACTGTTCCAAATTCTGAGATCCTTCCCATGTCATTTCTCGCAAGATCCACCAGCATAACATGTTCGGCGCGTTCCTTTTCATCCCGGAGCAATTCATCCCGAAGCAATGCATCCTCCTCGGCATCCACACCCCCTGCCGGGTTCCGGCGATCGGACAGGTATACACCCTGCTTCCCTGCTGCTTTACAATCATTTCCGGGGAACTTCCGATCACTTCAAACTCTCCATAATTGAAATAATACAGATACGGGGGATGGATTCAGTTCCCGGAGCTCTTTATACAGCTCAAATCCGGTCTGTTTTTGTCTCAATCGTCCATCTCTGGGAAAGCACGGTCTGGAAAATATGTCCTTCCCGGATATACTGCTTGATCTTTTCGACTTTTTCGCAATACTGTTCTAAGGTATCGGACTGGTTGACAATCACACCGTCATGTGTAAAATTTCTGTCCGGTATCTGTCCGGCATTTTTTCTTGCCTCCTCAATCAGTTCTGCTTTGCTTCTGCTAATGCTTTCTTTTTCCGTCTTCCGAATCTTCTCCCCAGAATCACTGCAGTCAGTGTCTCTGCCACATGATCCACCAGAATAAATTTTTGTCATGAGCATCATCTGGATGGTTTCAATCCCGATCTCATCTGGATTATTGTCCGGCAGTACTTCCGCATAGCGTACAAAATCGTATCCCCAGGTTTCCAACCAATCCACCGGAAAAAAAGATAACTCCTCGTTTTCTTTTTACGATATCAAACTCGCTGTAATATTCTTTCAGACGTTCGAGCGGTTTCCCTGCCGGATTTCTTCCGTCCCGTCGTTTTGCCGGATCACGAGTGCATCCCCCCGCGGGAAGTAATGATCTCTTCCGGTTCTTTTCAAAAAACGTATATCTGTCATAATTTTTTATCATAACTTTCCAGAAGAAATCCTTTTTTGTTTCCTACCAGACTCTCATACATGCCGATCGCTGTTTCATTTACAATGCTGACTGTCTTTTTGTATACCCGTAATCTCCGCTTCATATTACTGCTCCTTTTTTCCAAAATAAAAAACGTCCCTGGTCCGACTGCTGCCGGATCAGGGACGATTATCGTGGTGCCACCCTTCTTCACTCCGTAACTGAAAAATAACAAAGGCAGCCATCCCCGAACCGGAAATAACTGCCACCAATTACGCAACCTCTTGTGATACAGAAAACAAAATCTTTTTGTCTCGATATCCATGCCCCTGTAACGTGGGGAAACGGCTCAACTACTCGCCTTACGCTTTCACCTTGCATCTAACGAATCCATTCCCATGACAAACTATCCTGCCGGCTCACACCTGCCGCCGGCTCTCTGAAAGGAAATCATCTGCTGTACTTACCTTCGCTCAATGATTTTATTTCTCTTTAATTTATTAACAGTTTAATACACTACAGTGTGTCTGTCAACCAAAACTTTAACTTTCAGGAAAATTTCATTTTTAGGATACAATCACCTTGCGGAATTTTATATTTTCTTTTCACTCTTTTTTCGTGTAAAAATACATTTTACGGCAATGTTTGTGCATAACAACTTAAGAAAGGACTTATAGCTATGAAACAAAAAAAAATAGGACTGTTTCTTTGCCTTGCCCTGCTCCTTACCGGATGCAGCTACCAGACAAAGACCATCCGTTTCGGTGCAGCCGACATCGGTGGGATGTATTATACCGTTGAAATGCTTATGCCGGTCTGGCATCCGAAAGAATCCTCCGACCTGAAATTTGAAGTTAAAAACACCGCCGGATCTGCTGCGAATCTGCGGCTTCTGTCCGGGAAATTACATTGATCTTGGAATTGCGCAGGCGGATCTGGTCCGGGCTGCCTACGAGGGAACCGGCAGTTTCTCTGATAACAGGCAGCAGGGATACCGTGCCATTGCAGGTCTCTACACCGAAGCCTGCCAGATCGTTGTCCGGGCAGATTCTGATATCCGGACATTAAATGATCTGCAGGGAAAAACCGTCAGCATCGGTGCCAGCGAATCCGGAACCGAACAAAACGCAACAGAAATTTTTAAAACTGAGCGGTCTGACTTCGAAACTGGTGCACATGGTAAATCTGGATTATGCAGATGCAGCAGGAAAACTTGCCTCTGGCGAAATTGACGCCTTATTCTGCACCGCCGGCATCCGCACTGCTGTCATCGAAGAACTGGCAAAGGAATGTGATCTGCGGCTCCTTTCCATCGATGATACCTGTCTGGAAAAAATTGCTTGCAACCACAAAGGAATACCGTAAATATATCATTCCTGCAAACACTTACAGTGGACAAAACAAAGACGTGACAACCATCGGAGTCAAAGCCGTACTGCTTGCTTCCGATGATCTGTCCAAAAGAAACCGTGGAAAAACTTACAGAAACCCTGTTTTTCCCACGCACAGGATCTGGCCTATGCCACATCTTTTAGACGCTGCTTTTGACGAGACAGATGCATCCTCTGGTGTAACCATTCCCTTCCATCCGGGTGCTGCTGCTTATTATGCCAAGCAGGGAATCAGCGTCAATACAAAATAACATTTGAAAGAAGGACAACTATGGAAATACATTTGAATATGTACCAGACGCTGGCAGTTGCTGTACTGGTACTCTTGTTTGGCAGCTTTTTAAGACACCGCATCCGATTTCTGGAAAAATTCTGTATTCCGGCACCTGTCATTGGTGGTCTTTTGTTTGCAATTTTGACCTGTCTTTGTTATGTTACCGGAATTGTGGAATTTTCTTTTGACGACACGCTCCGGGAAGTGTGCATGGTATTTTTCTTTTACCTCTGTGGGATTCCAGGCAAATCTGAAAGTTTTAAAAAAAAGCGGAGGAAAAAGCCATGGTCGTTTTTCCTCGGTCTTGTTATTACACTCATTGTCTGTCAGAACCTTCTCGCAGTAGGACTGTCCCATGTCCTGCACTTAAATCCACTGATCGGTATGTGCACCGGCTCCATCCCAATGGTCGGCGGTCATGGTACTGCCGGGCATTCGGTCCTGTATTAGAAGACTTTAATATTCAGGGGAGCCACCACGATCTGTACTGCTGCTGCCACCTTTGGTCTGATTGCCGGCAGTCTGGTCGGCGGTCCGCTCGGCAGACGCCTGATTGAAAAACAGAACCTGCTGTCCACGGCAGTCACGGAAGATGACAGTCTGCTGGTTGAGGACGAAAAAGAAACATGAGCGCCATACAAACATGTATCCCTCTGCCGTATTTCAGTTAATCCTTGCGATCGGTCTGGGAACAATTTTTCCTATTTTCTGACCAAAACCGGGCTTACCTTTCCGGGTTTACATCGGTGCCATGCTGGCAGCCGCATTGATCCGCAACATTGCCGAATACTCTGGCAAAGCAACGATCCACATGGGTGAGATCAACGACCTCGGTGGTATTTGTCTTTCCCTCTTTTTTGGGTATGGCAATGATCACCTTAAAAACTCTGGGAACTTGCTGCCCTGGCACTTCCGCTTGTAATCCTGCTGACCGCACAGGTCTTACTGATCTGTGTATTTACTTACTTCATCGAGTTTAACATTATGGGACGGGATTACGATGCTGCCGTACTGGTTGCCGGAACCTGTGGTTTTGGTATGGGTGCCACACCAAACGCCATGGCAAACATGCAGGCCATCTGTGACCGCTATGTACCTTCCGTAAAAGCGTATCTCCTGATTCCCCTGATCGGAAGTTTATTTGCGGATTTTATCAACAGCCTTGTAATTACCTTTTTATCAATATTTTGTAATGGGAGGACAACGAAAATGTTTTTGGAAAAAATTAAAGAAAAAAAGGCAGCTGAAAAGCATAATTATGATCTGACCTACGATAATGTAGCGATTCCGGAAGTGCACACCCACAAACCGGAAGATCACGAAGAAACTCCGGGTGAAGATGCCCCGGTGCACTATGACAATGTAGCGATTCCGGAGGTACATATCCGCAGGAAAAAAAAAAGGCTCCGCAGAATCAAAGCTCTGATGGCCCCGGTTCTGCGGAGTTTTTCCTTTTTCCTGTCATTTATTTTAAATGCAGACGTTCTTCTTTTTCCCTGAATCTGCAGCGTCACCGGGCGTTCCACATGTACGCATTCTCCCTGTTCTAACGTTCCTATCACGTTGTCTTCTTTCAGCAGTAAAATCTTCTCCGGAGAATCACTGATCATCCGGTATGTCTGTTTCGAAGGGTCATAGGAAATCTGACAATGTTTCCACTCGAATGTTTTGTTTCCTGCTGTATTCTTCTTTTTTGTGGAAGAATCCTCTTTCCGGCTGCGTTTCTTTTTCGACTTTCTCCGCCGGTGAGCTTTTTGCGCCGCCAGCCGTGTCCGGACCGCTTCGGATTCTTTTCCCTTTTTATCTGCTCATTTCCCTGTTTTTCGGGTGGACGGTACCCTCCTGTAATCCATCCTGTCAGTATGAGTATCCATGCGACTCCGTGCAGCAGGGTAAAGAAATATATCCCTGACAACAGAAACGGATACAGTGCCGGAAACACAGCCAAAACAATCAGCAGTTCTGCCAGCACCAGACTGGTAAACAGCGTTGGCAGCAGCATCGTCTTTTTTCCTTCCGCCAGAAACAACATTCCCACAGACAAAAAACAAAAGCAGTACCGGGAGCAGTGCTGCAATGGCACAAACTGCCAGAAGCCGCATCTGTCCCACTCCCTGTACATAAGAAAGACTGCTTTTTACCGTACCAACCGTGACCGGAGCTTTTAAAACGAAAGTATCTGCCACTCTGCCTTCTGTCAGATACGTATAACCTGCCCTTCCTCCTGCTTTCACCACATCCAGACCGGACAGCGTCATCTCCTGCCCGCCTGCCGAAAAACTTACAAAACGGCAATAGCATGGAAAGTAATGCCAGAAGAAGTGCTATTGCTGCTATATTTTTCAATAAACGTCCATACGTTCTCATGCTCATTTCCTCCCATCGTTTTACATTCTGACAGGCTCATTATAGCACGGAATCTTTTTGTCTTCTTATTAAATTTCTTTTTAAATTTTTTGTGATTCACAATTGCCACCCAGATTCCCGGGGCTTTCAACAGCACCGAAAGGATATAGGCCAGCACAACACGCAGCCCCAGAGAGATCACCGTAAGTACCACTGACATCTGTGCTTTGTTGATTGCCCGGTAATATCCGTACAGCAGAAACAGACACCCGATTCCACAGTAAAACGAGCCCTCGATACGCAGATACTGCACACCACACGCGATGACCGCCGTCTCCCTGTGCCTTCACAAAAATCTCCATCAGAGATGCTGCAAACGTGCACACCAGAATGGAAATAATGATACTGAATACAATACTGATCGCAAAGGCTTCCTTCGTTCCTTTTTGGATCCGTCCGTAATCTTTCACCCCATAATTCTGTGCGACAAACGTGGAATACGCATTGCCGAAATCCTGCACCGGCAGATACGCAAAGGCGTCAATTTTTACCGCTGCCGCAAAGGCCGCCATCGTTGTTGCCCCGAAACTGTTTACAAGTCCCTGCACCATCAGAATTCCAAAATTCATGACCGACTGCTGCATCTCCTCCATGACTTCCTGTGGCACACGTAGAAACCACAGAATAGGATGCATACACACATACACCAGCACGTTAACGAAGACCATCACTGCCATGATCAGCACAAAAAAGCATGCGCCACAGCTACCCGCGCGCATGCTTATCGTTTTTCCCTTTATAAATGGAAAATAAGACTCCTGCCCCCATGGAAAGTCCCAGAAAAATCGAGGTCAGAAAGGTCATAAGTGTATAGGCGGGCCCCACCTCATGCCGCGAGTGCATTCTTTCCAACCACGCGCCCGACAATCAGTGTATCCGCAATATTGTAAAACTGTTGCATCAGATTGCCCGCCATCATCGGCAGTGCAAATAAGATAAGATTTTTTGATATTTTTCCTTTTGTTAAATCATAGTACATTCTTTTTATTCCGTGATGATTTCCCCAACACTGCTTTCCATTTCGTCCTTTTCCAGAAGCATCTGCTGCGCCCGCTTATCCTCCGCGATTGCTGTCATGATACGGTTGATATCCTCCGGGCAGAACATCGTAATTGCCTGTGACAGGTCACTGAGATTATCCCGGTTGACCATCAGGCACCCGCCACCTTTTAAGCTGATGTTCAGGCACTTGCTACGGTCGGTGACATCCCCGAGTGTAATCCGATTTCTGTCCGTATCACATACAAACGTAACCCCTTTGTACGTGATTGTACCGTTTTGTGCCAGATGCTGATACGGCGCTTTCTTTTCGGTTCCGTCTATATGCTCCCCGAAAACTGCTTCCGCGCGTTTGTCCGTTTTGTGTACCCAGTCCTGCTACTTTTCCGTATAATGTATTGTATCCTGTCTGTAATGCTCCAATTGCCATATTCTTTTTATCCTCCGTAAGTTACATCCTGTTTTTCATGCTTTTCACCTCTGGAAAATAATTCCCGGATTTGCATGTATTTATACATTTTCCCAGCTTTTATTTTTGTAATGTATTTATCCAGTTACATACCACAGGCATATATATTTTTTTCGCCCGAGATATAGCACAAAAACCACCAGTATCACCGTAAGTATTCTCCGAAGCGGCCAGTACCAAGGCTGTTTTCCAATAAAGCCTTTCAGAATCCAGATTCCCATTTTCGCTTCTTTTTTTCTGATTGCACCGCATACAGGCAGTACATAAGTTTTTCATATCATTCGAACCGTGAATTCCAAACAATGCGGCTCTTCTACGCACTGCCGGATACTCCTCCATGCAATGAACCGGAAAAATATGGTCAATCGTTATTTTATCTTTTGACTTCTTTTTTCCCACAGTATGCACACCGGTATTTTCCGGTAGGTGATGGATACTTTGCAAAAAAAAGGCTACGGTAATTGCTGCTTCGCGTATACTGCGTTGGCACTGCTTCAAATGTAAGATTCCTTCTTCTGCAATAGCGCTGCATATGATTTTTTTCCCATCTGGAACATTCCTTTTTTCATAATATACTCTGCTATTTTCCCGCCTGATACAGGTATATTTCTTCCACCACAGAAAAATGCGGCAGCGCTTTACACTTTTTGTTCCATTTTTTTATTCTTACGGTATATGTCTGTGCCAATGTTGCAATTTCCTTTATTTCAATTTTTTGCTTTTTACAGCTTATAATCCACATGTTGTCCCATGAGCTTCTCGCGATCCGTCCGGACTTCATTACTCCTCTCTACAAATGTATATTCACCTATTTTATCCATAAGCTCTTCTACAGAATTGGCAGTTAATGTAATGGTCTGTATATCATCCTCACTCTCAGTCCTGGATTCTTTGGTTTCTCCAGGCGTTCCTTCTCCTGCTTTTTCTCTGCTTTTTTTCTCCGCTGCTTTTCTTTTCCGCCTTCTTTTTTCCGCAGACTTTTGAATTCTGGATTTCTGATCCGACGATGATTTTCTGAGCACTGCAAAAAACGAAGTGGTTCCACCATCATTCACCTGCATGCCATACTCCTTTACATCAGCACCGGATTTTTCCACGCTGGATTTTAACTGTTGCAGCTGTGCTGTTGCTCCACTGAGAATTCCCTCGTATTTCTTACGATAACTTCATCCATAGCCATTCGTTCAATTTTCTCTTCATCAATAAGAACGACTGTCTTAATATTATTTTTGCATATTTTGCGGCATTTGCCTGAGCATTTGCTTTCTGATCTTTGCTTACCAGAATAAAATCATAATTTCCGTATTTCTTTTTAATTTTTCATAATACTTTTTGCGCTTCTTTCGAAAGTTTTGGATCACCAATCGTCTTTCCCAAATCTTTGATTCCGTTACCTTCTCTTCTTTCTTTACTTCCCCGGTTTCCGTATTCCTGGCTACTTTCGTTTTTTTCCTTACTGCCCGGTGTATAATTTTGAGCATATACATTTGAAACTATTGTGTTTGTATTAACTGCCATAACCCTTCCTTCCTATCACAAGATCAACATCATTGTGCCAGCCCCTGCATCTGCACTGCTACTAATACAAGTATCGTCACATCTTTCAAAAAAAACTTTATACATCGAATGTGTTGATCCGGCATATATGCAATATTCAGAAATTTTTCAGCAGAAATCCACGAATTGTCTGCACATAATCCTCTACTTTCAGGACTGTCGAAAGGTGCCCACCCGAAACATATTTAATGGTTGGATTATGCATCAGCCGAATGAGATCTTTCTGCATTTTACCGAAAAGAAATCCTAATCCGGAAGTATCAGTAATATTTTGCCTTCCAGTTCCTTAAAAATCCGACTCTGTGACAGGTGTCTGATTCATCAGATCAGCCAGCAGCCCGGAAATATGCACAGCTTTTTCCTTCGTATAATCCTTAAAAATAGTTTCAAACATCTCCTGTGCATACGCAATTTCTTCTTTTTACTTTCATTGCGGATATGTCCCATTCCTGCCCTGATCAGTTTCGGTTTTAATTTTTCATAATTGCAATGTTTCATATAAAACAGCATAAGCGGTGCAAGAAAATATTTCTTCTTAAGGCTTTTTAAGCGTAGCCGCATCCATCCCACCGGTTGAAATCAGAATGATTCCGCCAACTTCTTTCGGATACTTCTGTGTATAGATCTGTGCAACCATACCTCCGTCACTTGCACCAACAAAAATTGGCTGTGTTACTCCGATCCTGTCAAAAATTATATTTACAAAATATATGAAATTTAAAAAAGACGGCTCTTCCGTTTGATTGAAGCTCGTAAAAATGGTGGGCGATTTATCGACCACCACAAAAAAAATCAAAAAATTTACACACTTTTACTTGACAAACTCAAAAGGGATATATTCTATTTTCTATTTTCTATCTCTCATCTTATTCTTTAATTCCTGAACCACTTCCAGATAATCTCTGTGTTTCATATCCGGAAAAGCCTTTGATCAGCCGTCCCTGTCCCACAAATGTATGCTCTACGATTGAGCTGGATAACTCATCAAATTCCTTCTGTAAATCTGCCTTATTTTTGCGAAGCGTCTCAATGGATTTATTTACTTTCTCTTCCGTTGCTTCCTTAAACTCTGCCCTGGCCAAAGCCGCCTGCACCTTACCTTCGCCAACTTTCTGTACGGTATCAATCGTCGTTGTTGCCAGAGAATCACTGATCTTATCACTGATCACCCGCATGTTGGCACGAATTGTATCCAGCCTCGTAAGTTTCCTGTTCAGTCCCTGAATAACCGCAACGGTCACCAAAAGATCCGCCAGATACAATGCATAAAGTATTGCAACGACCATCCACCCCACAATGGATGGCGCGTGCGCAGAAGTGTGATATTCCACAAAAGACTGAAATACTTTCACAACAAGCAGAATCGCCACTCCCCAGATCAATGAGAACTCCAGACAGATATATCCATGAAAATTCAATGGCTTGTTGGAATAATCCCACCATCTTGCATGAAAGCAAACGTCGAGGAGCCATCCGGCGATCAGTTCAACCGCAGTTGCCAAAATCACACCAAACAGGAAAATCATACCGTCATTCAGCTGGTATCCGCTGCCCTGAAACGTATTCATCATCGCAAATACCGAAAAGCACTCCAAATCCGTATACCGGACACACGGGTCCATTTAGGAATCCTCTGTTAATTACTTTTCCACAGGCTACCGCATGATAGACAACTTCAAGTGCCCAGCCTCCAAATGAATAGATCAAAAAATACCAGCATATCTGGTAATATGTCATTCCACAAATCATCTTTTTATTCCCCTTATTCTAATATTCCATGTTAATAAAACAGCTCTCATATGATAGCTAAATGCCGTATTCGATGATTCCTTCGCATCTTCTGTCTGTTCCGATACCAGTTCTATCAAGTTTTCCGCTTCCAAAATAATCACCTGCTATTTTCTCTAACTGCTCTGCAATCTGCGGAAACGGAAGTTTCAAATCCAATGTCCGCACCCATATCGTGTTGCCATCCATAGAATACTTATTATTCGGTGTTATTTGTTCCTGTGTCTTTGCATATAGTAACATTCCTGCAACATTTCCGGTTTGATTTCTATCCAGATTTTTCACATACGCAAATATCTGATACAAATTTCCCCGAATGAATGCTGTTAACATCATACTGTGTCTGCATCGTGTGTCCATAATACTTTGCATCAATAATCAATACCTTACCAGCAGATTTCAATGTAATGTCAGTTACCATGCTTGGCAGGAAATCAATCATTCCATCGTCTATATTCCACGGAATCGTATCAGGATTTGCCTTATACTCCGGGTGGTGATAACGAAAATATTCCAGAATAAACTTTTCATATAAACTGTGCGTAGAACGTTCATCCAAAAAACTGCCAGCTTCGTTTCACCTTTATCTGTTGACAGTAACAAACTGCCAAGCACCAGATAACAAATATTCATAAGCATCCGGTAACTTTTTGATTGTTACGCTGGTAGCGAATCCCGTCCCATCGTATCTGATCTGGTTCTATCATATCTACGTTTTCAAACAAAATCAGATTTTTCTTCAAAAGAACTTTTCTATCCGGTTTCACAGTTTTCTGCCGTACCAATATCATCATGGTAGTTTTCAAAATGCGGTTCAGAAGATTATTTTCAGATAGTTCATCATATTCACATGCCAGCTTTTGCCTATGTTGTATTCTGTTTTTTTATCGTTCCCTGAAGATTAAGTTTACCTCTTAAAACGGACAATTCTTCTGATTGAAGAATATATTCCTTATACAATCCCTGTTTAAGCTGATTTGCCACTCCTTTGCCGAGTATTGCGGCAAACATGTCATGAATATTCTCAAAGTCCTCTGTAGCCACCGAATCATAATTTGACTGACGCAGGGACTGAAATGCATAGGTCAGCATATAATATATATTTTTTATTAAAATCCCTTTGTCATTAGTCATTAAACACCCCTCTTAAAATATTCTGCCACTTTTGAATTTTTGCAGGTTCGTCAAACCAGTATTCCTCAAGCATAGGTAAAATATCATACTCAACCACAGACTGCATCCATTCATCTGTACATTCATCCTGCCCACAGAAATAACTATGCCCGATGCAGAATCCAGAACCCAAAGAAGGATCTTTTGCTATCTCAAAATTGAGATCCTTTATTTTTTTCAATCAAGGCATAAAATGTATCATCATTAAAGCTGTCCAAATACAACCGGAATCCCTCACCTGACGGTTTATATCCCATAATAAAATCTTCATAAGAATAATTCTGATGAAACTGAATAAATTCTACCCGTGATTCATCCTTAACACCCATAATGGAATAAGGCAAGCCTTTTTTGCTGCAAATGTTTTCCCACTCCCGGTGCTCCCTGCAAAATAATATTCTTTTTTGTTAAGAAGTAAACCTTTCAATGAATCATATTTTTCAGAAGTCATATATACTTCTGAAAGAAAGTCCTCTTTACTATAAGACTCTGCTTGTTCACTACCAATCGGATTCTCTTGATTTTCCTCACGCACCATATCCATGATAAAATCATATTCTCCTTTGGTCAGCTTAAAAGAGACTTCCCTGTGGATTCATAAAATATTCCATTTTCTCCAGTTCCGGAGCATCTTTCAACAGCGTGTAATCTATCGGAGATGTTAATCCCTCTATCTTTTCAAAATACAGATTATCACCATCATTTTGTTTGGTAACACGACATATTGCCACAACCTGCTTTACCGGGTTTGATTCATATCCGATAATCAGATCACCTTCTCTAGCATCAAGGAAATTCTGAAAAATTCGTCTTTTTATTTCCATTGTCATTGTACATCGTATAATTCTGTTCTTCGCCAACCTCAATGTCTGAAAAAACTCCATATCTTCGGATTTGCATTCAACCACCAGTAGTTAACGCCGTTTTCCGATTGATTTGCATATAACTTTGTATCAGAAAAGTCTACATTCTCTAACGCTTCCTTCAATTCGTCCCGCAGTTTCCAGACAAATACACCATCTTCATCAGAATTTACATTCCTGCCAACAAACAAAATTGTCCAGTATCTCTTATTGCCGTTTTTTTCTCTTTTTACTGAAATATCACAACCTGTCATTCGCTTCGCCAATGTTGTTACACCGGTATTGTAGAAATTAGGTGTTTCTCCGTATTTGACCGAAAGTTGCTTACAGGTTGCCATTCCTCCATAATCAAGAAATCTGTACAATACTTCCCCAGCTTTGCGTATTGAAAATACTCTCATCATCAAAATAGTTCTCTCAATCATCTGCGATTCCAAAATCTATAGCAATACGTAACTGAACGCAAGGCTACCAGA
>VOFK01003462.1_pt1 | contig 32644 bp, 39 predicted proteins | sample 5384121 | NCBI WGS metagenome assembly VOFK01 (sample SAMN12384730, study PRJNA508395) | human gut metagenome | isolation source: healthy gut J | host: Homo sapiens | reverse complement strand
ACTACGTATTGCTCTGGTCCGCGACGCTTCGTATGCGGAGACAAAGTAAGTCGCAACGATACCGATAACCGGGCGTCAGGCGGTCGTGGCAAAGGCGGCTGTTAACGACAGCACCTACGCACAGGTTTCGGCACTGTTTTCGTGTCTCTGTAAGTGAAATGAACTTCAAAGACAGCAAAGACGCAAAGCGCTCATGCCGACGATTCGCCGTTTGTAAACCATGGCTTCGGTGACTTCCCTGTAAGACTCGGTCGTCAGCCGGTTACTTTTCGGCAACCAGGGCGGCTGGCTCTGGCGGGATCCGCCAAAGGCTGCGACGGCGCACAGCTTTCTCTACAAAGCGATGAGATCTGACGCAAACGCAGCTATGGACAAGCTCAATGCTTCTGATTTGGGAGTATTGGTTACTGACCGCCAAAGGCAGCGCAGATTTGAAAGCCGCTAAGCTGTGGCGTAGTCATGTCCGTTTCACCGGTGATGAACATGATAATTTGATTGGTGTTAACTTGGTAGTACCGGCAGATTTCCGTGTATTCGGTGAATACTGGAAGAATAAAGTGTTGATCATGACTATGATCGGGCTTGGAACGCAGGTATCGGCTATGGCAAGATGGATCTGAAAAAACCGGGTTCTTTCGCTTTGAGCCTGGCTTACAATGATGTAGATTATGGTGTTTACTTCGGCGGCACCGGTCTTCGATGTGTTCTGAGCCAGCTGACCAATAAAGCAACCTATGGTGATGCAGACAATGTAACATTCTGGAACGCTATGGCTGATGTCACTCTCCAGAAGAATGTTTATCTCCATGCTGAATATGCATTCGATGTAGATACAGAAGCATCCAGCACTGATGCAAAGGATGCGTGGAACGTTTCCCTGAACTACAAGTTCTAATACTTGGAGATACCAAAGACAGAACCAATGAAAAGACCTCGAAAGGGGTCTTTTTTTGTATGTGTCTGATTAGCTGTTGGCTGTCAGCTACAAGCCGTAGCTATTCTTTTGCGGTTTTTGAGTCATCACGGCAAGTGAGTATCCTCAATCGCACTGCGTGCGCCAGCAGCTCCTTCTGACGGCCGACTCCATGATCCTTGTATAAGACGGTAAGGTGTCATCCTGAACGATTCTTTCGCTGAAGGATCTGTTGCCGCGGTGAGGAAAGCCGGTATGAGGATAAAAAGCCATCAGCTGTGAGCTGTCAACTGCAAGCTAAATATTCTTTTTGCGGTTTTGAGTCATCACGGCAAGTGAGTATCCTCAATCGCACTGCGTGCGCCAGCTCCTTATGGATAAGGAGCCCCGCTGCATTCCATTTTCCTTTTTAAAGTATTTAATGCGAACCAGTGTTTAGGAAAGAGTTCTAACGGTAAGAATAGGGATTGGGTAAGCCTCCTTGTTTATAAGAGGTGGCCGGAAACCGACGGAGTGATACTGGCTTGGGGGTGACACGAAAAGGTTAGAATGGATGTATGTACTTGTTCATAAGAAGGCAAAGTGAACCATTTTTTAAAGCGAACGAGTGACGCGTAAAAATGAGTGAAACAACTTTTGCTCCCTGCGGCTATGGGATACCTGTGCGCGGACAGTTTTCAGATAACGAATCATCGGTGCGTAATAAAATAAGCAGAATGAGATTAAAATTATGTTTCCCCTTTATTTACCCCCGCTTTTTGGCTATAATAGTAAAAAATCTATAACCGCTTTTTATATTTCTTTTGCCGAAGGAGGACATGATGGCAACTTATATCAATGAACCGTCACATACTTTTTAATGAATATCTTCTGATTCCCGGATATTCTTCATGTGAATGTATTCCGGCGAATGTTTTCTCTTAAGACGCCGCTGGTGAAGTTCAAAAAAGGAGAGGAGCCCGCTATTGAGCTGGCGATTCCCATGGTGTCCGCCATCATGCAGGCGGTTTCCGGTGAGAGGCTGGCGGTAGAATTGGCGCGTAACGGCGGTGTTTCTTTTATTTACGGCTCACAGACGCCGGAGGATGAGGCGGCGATGGTGGCCCGTGTGAAGGCGAAGAAGGCGGGGTTCGTATTCAGCGATTCCAATCGGCTCCTGTGGATACGCTGGCGGATATCCGTGCGCTGAAGGCAAAGACGGGGGCATTCCACTGTGGCGATTACAGAGGACGGTACACCGAACGGGAAAGTGGTAGGGATCGTATCGAGCCGTGATTACCGTGTGAGCCGTATGGACCGCAGCGAGAAGATTGCCGATTTTTATGAAACGCCTCTTGAAAAAGCTGGTCACTGCCAGGTTCGGCATCACACTTTCCGAAGCCAATGATATTATCTGGGATAATAAGATCAATTCCCTTCCTGTTCTGTATGAAGACGGCCGCCTTTACGGTTTCGTTTTCCGTAAGGACTACGATTCTCATCGTGAGAATCCGGATGAAATGCTGGATGCGGAGAAGCGTTTTGTCGTGGGCGCTGGTATCAATTCCGCGACTATGAGCAGCGTGTGCCGCTTCTTGTCAATGCGGGGGCGGACGTGCTCTGTATTGATTCTTCGGAAGGGTTTTCCGAATGGCAGAAGATGACTATCCAATGGATCCGCGAAAAGTACGGCGACAGTGTGAAGGTCGGCGCAGGCAATGTGGTGGATCGTGAAGGATTCCTGTTCCTTGCGGAGGCGGGCGCCGATTTCGTAAAGGTCGGCATCGGCGGCGGTTCCATCTGTATTACCCGGGAAACGAAGGGGATTGGCCGCGGACAGGCGACATCTTTGATTGAAGTCTGCCAGGCAAGGGATGAATACTATGAACGGACGGGTGTGTATGTGCCGGTCTGCTCTGACGGCGGCATTGTCTATGATCATCACATCACGCTGGCGCTGGCCATGGGAGCCGATTTTGTCATGCTGGGCCGTTATTTTGCCCGTTTCGACGAGTCTCCCACGCAGAAACGTACGGTGGGCGGCACTGTGGTGAAGGAATACTGGGGAGAAGGTTCAAACCGTGCGCGTAACTGGGCCAGATATGATTTGGGCGGAGATAAGAAGCTCCAGTTTGAGGAAGGCGTGGATTCTTATGTTCCTTACGCAGGACCGCTCAAGGAGAATGTGGCTAAAACCTGCAGCAAGGTGAGGGCTACGATGTGCAACTGCGGCGCGCTCACGATTGCCGAGCTCCAGAAGAAAGCGAAGCTTACGCTGGTTTCCGCGACTTCCATCGTGGAGGGCGGCGCCCATGATGTCATCCGCAAGGAAAAGGAAAGCGATAACGGTTAAGAGCTATTTTGGAACCATACTGTTTTGTGATGCAAAATGATGAAATAGAAAGTTCTGTGCTTAACATTCAATCAGTAAAAGATGTTTTAATATTTCCCTTGACAGTGGAAATATTTCAGCATATAATTGACATCACAAACAAAAACCAAGGACTGTGAACGGGAAACGTATCTGACAGGTTCGTCATAGAGAGTCGGGAGTGGTGGGAACCGATACGAAAGCAGATGCCTGCTCGCCCGGGAGTTCCGAGGATGAATGAAGTAATCATCGGCGTTACCCGCGTTAAGGGGATACAGGCAATGATCAGGACAGGAAAGATAGCGGTCCATGGCATAGAGAGCCGGCGGAGGGTGCAAGCCGGTACATTCCGTTATTTTTTATCGCCTGAGAGCTCCATTTTTGAAATAAGTAAAAAATGGCGTTTATCCACGTTACGGAGGAAGGATTAAGAGTATAATGTAGGGTGGTACCGCGACTGTTCGCCCCTATCTTTCAGCAATGAAGGTGGGGGCTTTTTCTGTTATCGGGAAGTTCTGCCTCTTTTTTCCTTAGAGCGATAAATACAGGGTGGTACCGCGGAGATTTCCGCCCCTGCTGCATCGGTGTCCCTGCCGTGCGGCAGGGGCGGTTTTTAGTCCTTTTATGGTTTTTGCAAAGTTTTGTCTGAGGTTTGGGCAAAGAAATATTTCTCAAGAAGGGGGAAAGTTATCGTGTTTTTTCAACAGCTTGTCAACGGTTTAACGCTGGGGAAGCGCTTATGCGGTTATTGCTATCGGATATACGCTGGTTTTCGGGGTATTGAATATCGTGAATATGGCGCATGGCGGAATTTTCATGATAGGCGCTTATATCGGCCTGCTTCTGGTAACGGAAGCGGGAATGAATATTTTCCCTGCATTGGCCGGTGCCATGATCGGGGCGCGGTTCTGGGGTACGCTGGAGCTGCTGGCGCTCCGTCCCGCTTCGCAAGCATAAGGCGATGCATCTGGCGCCGCTTATCAGTACGATCGGCGTATCCACATTTCTTGAAAGTGTGGCGCTTATGGTCTGGGGGCCGCAGACCCGTTCGTTTCCGTCTGCGTTCGGCAATGAACTGATGGATATGGGAGTCTTTAAAATTTCCGGTATCCAGATTATCAGCTTGGGGACGGCAGTGGTGCTCATGGTTCTTCTCACAGTCATGCTGAACCGGACGAAGGTGGGCAAGGCGATCCGGGCGACTTCGGAAAATGCGGAGACGGCCGGTCTTCTTGGAATCAATACGGGCCGTATCATTACGTTGACGGTGATGCTGGCTTCCGCCCTCGGTGCAGCGGCCGGCGTACTGATCGGACTTTCTTTCAACGCGATCGAACCGACGATGGGGACGTCAATGGGGCTGAAAGGGCTGGCGGTGCTCATCATGGGCGGTCTCGGCAATGTGGAAGGAGCCATGGCAGGCGGTTTCATTCTCGGCATCGCCGAAGTATTCAGCGTGGCTTACGGTACTTCTTCTTATCGTGACGCGGTGGCCTTCGGCCTTATCATTTTGATTCTGTTCATTCGTCCGGAAGGACTTTTTGCGAAAGCGGGGAAGGGAGGAAGACCATAATGGAAGATTTGCTGAATGGATATTTTCTGCAGGTTCTCACCTTTGTCTGCATCAATATTATCCTTGCTATGACGATTTACATGACGCTCTGCACGGGCATCCTTTCTTTGGGAAATGCCGGGCTGATGAGTTTCGGTGCGTATACGTCCGCCATTCTGACAGCGCAGTACCACGTACCTATGCCCGTAGGGATTTTCCTTGGCGGTGTCATGGCGGTTCTTGTGGCTCTGGTTATCGGACTGCCGACGATCCGTCTCCGCGGGCTGTATCTGGCGATTGCCACGCTGGGGTTCGGTGAAGTGGTCCGAGTCATCGCCTTGAATCTGAAATCTCACGGCGCACTCGGCTATTCGGGGGGATTACTTCCATGGGAAGTGTTCTTTCCGATTATGCAAGCAACTGGGGGCTCCTGGATGCTTTGGAAATAGATTCACAGACGGGCGGACAGCTTCTTGTGTGTCTGGTGCTGCTGGGTTTGACGGTTTCTGATTATTTCCTTCTGGTACCGGCTGGAAGCAATCCTAATTTAGCGGCAACGAAAGCCAGCGGATAGCCGAAGTTGCTTTGGAGGCTAAGGCTGATGAACAGGAAAGACGGGCATTTACTTCAATCACCCGGTAATCTTCGGATTCCGGATCGTAAGCGTATTGCACGTTACACTCGCCCACAATACCGATATGGCGAATGATACGGATAGCAAGTTCGCGCAGCTTATGATAATCGGAGTTACTGAGCGTCTGAGACGGAGCTATAACAATGGACTCTCCCGTATGGATGCCCAGCGGGTCGAAGTTCTCCATATTACAAACGGTAATACAGTTGTCAAAGCGGTCGCGCACCACCTCATACTCCACTTCTTTCCATCCACGCAAGGATTTTTCCACAAGCACCTGTGGAGAGAAGGAGAAAGCTTTCTCAACCAATACATCCAGTTCTTCTTCATTGTCACAGAAGCCGGAACCCAGTCCGCCAAGCGCGTATGCAGCGCGGACAATCACCGGATAACCCAATTCGGCAGCAGCACGACGGGCATCAATGGCATTTTCTACGGCTTCGCTTTTGATAGTCTTTACATCGATTTCATTCAGCTTATGCACGAAAATCTCACGGTCTTCCGTATCGATAATGGCTTGTACGGGAGTACCGAGAACTTTTACACCATATTTCTCAAAAATTCCGTCTTTGTAGAGGGCCACACCGCAATTCAGTGCGGTCTGTCCACCAAAGGCAAGCATAACGCCATCCGGACGTTCTTTTTCGATGACTTTCTCTACGAAGTACGGAGTCACCGGCAGGAAGTAAATCTGGTCTGCAACTCCTTCGGAAGTCTGCACAGTAGCGATATTCGGGTTGATAAGAACGGTGTAGATACCTTCTTCTTTCAAGGCTTTGAGTGCCTGCTGCCGGAGTAGTCGAACTCACCGGCCTCACCGATTTTTAGGGCACCGGAACCCAGCAGCAATACTTTCTTTATATTTTCTTTCATAATTGTCGGTTATTTAAGCAGGTTTACAAATTCATCGAACAGAAATTCCGTGTCCGTAGGTCCACTGGCAGCTTCCGGGTGGAATTGTGCCGAGAACCAAGGATTCGTCTTATGTTTAATTCCTTCGTTAGAACCGTCATTCATATTGATGAAAAGCGGCTCCCAATCTGCTCCTAACGTATTATTATCTACGGCATAACCGTGATTTTGGGAAGTGATGAAACATCGTTCCGTACCTACCATACGCACAGGCTGATTGTGGCTACGGTGTCCGTACTTCAGTTTATATATTTTGGCACCTCCGGCTTTCGAGAGTAATTGATTACCCATGCAGATTCCGAAGATAGGAAGTTTTTCGTTTTTCATTGCCTTGCGGATATTTTGCACCGCAGCATCACAGGTATCCGGATCGCCCGGACCATTGGAAATAAACAATCCGTCAAATTCGAGTCCATTGAAGTCATAATCCCAAGGGACACGAATCACTTCAACATCACGTTTCAGCAGACAACGGATAATATTAGTCTTTACACCGCAATCCACCAATACCACTTTCCTTTTATCCGCACCTTCATTATAGCGAATCACTTCCTTGCAACTTACTTTATCTACATAGTTAACGCCTGCATAAGTAGCTTCAAGAACATTGTCCGGTTCATCGTCAAAAACACTCTTTCCCCACATCACGCCATGTTCGCGGAGTACTTTAGTCAGTTCGCGGGTATCAATGCCTGTGATGCCGGGAACCTGCTCACGTTTCAGCCAGTCGCCGAGACTTTCAACAGCATTCCAATGACTGTATTCGTAAGAATAGTCACTTACGATAATCGCTTCCGCATGAATCTTCTCACTTTCCATAAAAGTAGCGAGTCCGTTCGGTTCGATTGAAAAAGGGGGAACTCCGTAATTTCCTATCAACGGATAGGTAAGAGTCATCAACTGTCCGGCATACGAAGGGTCAGTGAGACTCTCCGGATATCCGGTCATGGCAGTATTAAAAACTACTTCGCCCGCCACCGGCTTCTCGTAGCCAAACGACTTGCCGGAAAACCGGCTCCCGTCGTCAAGGATTAATGTCACATTTCTCATTCTTATTTTTTGAATCGTTGTATGATTGTCAGAATTGATACAGTTGCTCTATGTAATTGATGAATGCCTGATTCACCATTTTCACGCCACCCGGCGTAGGGTAATTGCCGCTAAAGTACCAGTCGCCCCGATGATTGGGACAGGCTTCATGAAGCCCTTCCAATGGCTGGTAGACGATTTCCACTTTAGCTTTCGTTCCCTTCGGAGTCAATAGTTCTACCATTTTGGCGGAGATTTCCTCATCCCTGAAAGGTGCATATATTTCTTTTTACATAGTTCACCATTTGCTCTTTCGGCAAACCTATCTGATCTTTGATTTCCGGTAGGCAGACGCAATTATATCTTTCATATCCCGCTCTTTCAGCAATTCGACAGCAGCTCTGAAAGCAATAAACTCACTCATCTTTGCCATATCGATACCGTAATAATCGGGATAACGGACCTGTGGGGAAGAAGAAACGATAACAATCTTCTTCGGACCAAGACGGTCGAGAATACCGATAATACTTTGCTTCAATGTTGTGCCACGCACAATACTGTCATCGATAATCACCAAATTATCGACACCGGAGACAAGGCTTCCGTAAGTGATATCGTAGACATGAGCGGCCAGATCATTTCGGCTGTTTCCTTCGGCAATAAACGTACGGAGCTTGATGTCCTTAATAGCCACCTTTTCACTGCGGATACGGCGGGAAAGAATAACTTCCAGCTCCTCCATATAGGGATTGTGTCCCAATGCAGCAATCTGGCGTACCTTTTCTTCATTCAGATAATCATCCAGCCCCTGCAACATTCCGTAGAAAGCAACTTCGGCGGTGTTGGGAATAAAAGAGAAAACGGTATGGTCAAGATCGTTGTTGATAGCTTTCAAAATGTTCGGCACGAGTTTCTCGCCGAGCCGTTTCCGTTCCTTGTAAATATCGACATCACTACCACGGGAGAAATAGATACGCTCGAATGAACAAGCCTGTTTCTCACGAGGTTTGTTTATTTGTGATGTCCGCAGTTTACCTTCTTTACTAATCAATAATGCCTGTCCCGGTTGCAGTTCTTTAATATCTTCTACAGGGACATTAAAAGCTGTCTGAATGACCGGACGTTCGGGAAGCCAACACTGCAATCTCTTCATCCTGATACCAGAAAGCAGGACGTATCCCCCACGGATCACGTATTGCAAAAGATTCACCGCTTCCGGTCAGTCCGCAAATGACATATCCCCCGTCCCATTCACGGCTGGAGGTACGCAATACGTTAGCCAAATCAATATGCTCTTCTATATAGTTGGTGATTCCCATGCCTGTAAGCCCTTCGGCCTCGGCAAGGTTGAACACACGTTCCACTTCACGATCAAGCCGGTGCCCCACTTGTTCCAACATGATATAGGTATCAGCATACTTACGGGGATGTTGTCCAATGGCTGTGATACGGGCAAAAATTTCATCTACATTCGTCATGTTGAAGTTACCGCAGAGAGCCAAGTTCTTGGCACGCCAATTGTTTCTCCTCAAAAACGGGTGCACATAAGAGATACCGGATTTCCCGGTTGTCGAATAACGCAGATGCCCCATATACGTTTCACCCGCAAAAGGTAATGTACGTTTGGCAAACTCTGCGTCATGCAATTGTTCGGAAGTCAAATCCTTGAAATTATTCTGTACATTCTCAAAGATTTCCGTAATGGCACCGGAACCTAAGGCACGTTCGCGAAACATATATTCTTCACCCGGATTGGCCTCCAGTTTAACACAAGCCAGTCCCGCACCTTCCTGCCCACGATTATGCTGCTTTTCCATTAGCAGATAAAGCTTGTTCAGACCGTACATCCATGTTCCGTACTTTTTCTCGTAATACTCCAGAGGTTTGAGCAGCCGTATCATGGCAACGCCACATTCATGTTTCAATTGTTCCATTTATACAAATCCAAATTACCTGTTATAAGTTACAAGTTTTACTCCACTGTTACTGATTTAACCAAATTCCTGGGCTGGGCTACATCCATTCCCTTGCAAACCGCAATATGGTAAGCAGGCAACTGAAGAGGTACCGTAGTAATCAACAGATCGAGGCATTCGATTGTTTCGGGAAATTCGATACTACAATCGGCGATTTTGTTGATGACTGTATTTCCTTGGGCTCGAAGTTTTCCTTTGAGAACAACATAGTTTTCGATGATACTTCAGCCCTTTTATTAGGCTGGGAAAGGCTTTTTCTTGTACCAATATAGCCTACCATTCCACGCACATTATAGCGTTTTTATTTTGGTTGCAAATATACACATTTCAAATAACATAAAGATAATAAATCCGATATTTATTTGACAGAAACGCACAAAAAAGTTGCAAACACATCAAAAAGTTAAATAATATATTATTTTTAGCTCAAAAAGAAACGAATTACAATCATCTTAAAATAATAGACAACAGACTAACAATTTAAAAGCAATTCCAACGATTTTGATTACAAATTAAAAGAATATAGAATAGGCTTCTCATTTCGTGTCATAGAAATGATAGAATTTAGTATCATCATGAAATTAAATTTTTAATTTTGCCAAACATTTTGATACATAAAACAGGTATTATCATACAATAAAGATAGTAAGAATGAAGAAACAAGAACTTTTTAACAACGAAACAAAAGGATTCCCTTACCAACGACATCCCAAACAGCCGGGGTTGTACGACGCGGCATACGAACACGATGCCTGCGGAGTTGGCATGCTGGTAAACATTCACGGAAAAAGTCACACGACCTTGTTGAGTCGGCTTTAAAAGTATTAGAGAACATGCGCCACCGCGGTGCCGAAGGTGCAGATAACAAAACCGGAGACGGTGCAGGCATTATGTTACAAATTCCGCATGAGTTTATTTTATTGCAGGGTATTCCCGTTCCGGAAAAGGGACGTTATGGCACCGGTCTGCTTTTTTTACCGAAAAAAGAGAAAGACCAGGCAACTATTTTGAGTATCATTATTGAGGAAATCGAAAAAGAAGGACTTACGCTGATGCATCTGCGTAATGTACCTACTTGCCCGGAAATTCTGGGAGAAGCGGCTTTGGCTAACGAACCGGATATCAAACAGGTATTTATCACGGGATTTACTGAGACAGAAACTGCCGATCGTAAACTGTATCTGATCCGTAAAAGAATAGAAAATAAAGTCAGAATGTCAGCCATTCCGGCGAAAGAGGATTTTTACATCGTTTCGCTCTCTACCAAGAGTATTATATATAAAGGTATGCTTTCGTCATTGCAGCTACGCAACTATTATCCCGATCTGACGAACAATTACTTCACCAGGCGGGTTGGCTTTGGTGCATTCCCGTTTCAGTACTAACACTTTCCCGACATGGGGATTGGCACAACCCTTCCGTTTGTTGGCACACAATGGTGAAATCAATACGATTCGCGGCAACCGCGGGTGGATGGAAGCTCGCGAAAGTGTACTCTCCTCTCCCACTCTCGGGGATATCAAAGAGATCCGTCCGATTATACAGCCGGGCATGAGTGATAGCGCCTCATTGGACAACGTGCTGGAGTTTTTGGTAATGTCGGGATTGAGCCTGCCCCACGCAATGGCAATGCTTGTGCCGGAGTCTTTCAATGAGAAGAACCCTATCAGTGAAGATTTGAAGTCCTTTTATGAATATCATTCCATACTAATGGAACCTTGGGACGGACCGGCTGCCTTGTTATTCAGCGACGGACGTTTTGCCGGTGGTATGCTCGACCGTAACGGTCTGCGCCCTGCCCGTTACCTGATTACCAAAAATGATATGATGGTGGTTGCCTCAGAAGTCGGTGTAATGGATTTCGAACCGGGAGACATCAAAGAGAAAGGACGGCTGCAACCGGGTAAAATTCTACTGGTTGATACGGAAAAAGGCGAAATATTTTATGACGGTGAGCTGAAGAAACAACTGGCGGAAGCAAAACCGTACCGTATCTGGTTGTCTACAAACCGTATCGAACTGGATGAATTGAAAAGCGGACGCAAAATGCCTCATCATGTAGAGAATTACGACCGGATGCTCCGTACTTTCGGTTACTCAAAGGAGGATATCGAGAAACTGATTATACCCATGGCAAGTACCGGAGCCGAACCGATTCATTCAATGGGTAACGACACTCCGCTGGCTGTACTCTCGGACAAGCCGCAGTTGCTTTACAATTATTTCCGCCAGCAATTTGCCCAAGTGACAAATCCGCCAATTGACCCGCTACGCGAGGAATTGGTGATGTCATTGACGGAATATATCGGAGCGGTAGGCATGAATATTCTGACTCCCAGTGAAAAGCCATTGCAAAATGGTACGTCTGAATCATCCGATTCTAAGCAACACACAGCTGGATATTCTCTGCAATATCCGCTACAAGGGTTTCAAGACTGTGAAATTGCCGATGTTGTTTGAAGTATCGAAAGGGAAAGCCGGATTACAGGAAGCACTGACCGAACTTTGCAAACAGGCGGAGGCCTCCGTAACAGAAGGAGTAAACTATATCGTCCTGACAGACCGGAATGTAGATGCCACTCATGCAGTGATTCCTTCACTTCTGGCAGTGAGTGCCGTTCATCATCATTTAATTTCGGTAGGAAAACGTGTACAGACGGCATTGGTAGTGGAAAGCGGTGAAATACGCGAGGTGATGCACGCTGCATTATTGCTGGGATTCGGAGCAAGCGCCCTAAATCCATACATGGCTTTTGCTATTCTTGATAAGTTGGTAAAAAACAAAGATATCCAACTGGATTATGCCACGGCAGAGAAAAACTACATCAAGTCAATCTGCAAGGGACTTTTCAAGATTATGAGTAAAATGGGTATCTCTACGATCCGTTCTTACCGGGGAGCAAAAATCTTTGAAGCTATCGGTTTGAGTGAAGAACTGAGCAAAGCATATTTCGGAGGACTAGGTTCACCGATTGGAGGTATCCGATTGGAGGAGGTAGCTAGAGACGCCATTGCTTTCCATAATGAAGGATTTGCAGCAGAGGCAGGCGGATTATTACCGAATAAAGGTTTGTATTCTTTCCGTAAAGACGGAGAAAAACATGCCTGGAATCCTGAAACAATCAGTACATTACAGTTGGCCACCGTTTGGGTAGTTACAAGAAATTTAAGGAATACACTCACTTGGTAGATGAAAAGGAAAAACCTATTTTCCTGCGCGATTTCTTAAATTTCCGTCGTAATCCGATTTCTATCGAACAGGTAGAACCGGTGGAAAGCATCTTACGCCGCTTCGTTACGGGTGCCATGAGTTACGGGTCTATCAGCAAGGAAGCACATGAGGCAATGGCTATTGCCATGAACCGGATTCACGGACGCAGCAATACGGGTGAAGGGGTGAAGATGCTGCCCGTTTCCAGCCGTTACCTGATGGAAATTCCATGCGAAGTGCTATTAAACAAGTAGCTTCCGGCCGGTTTGGCGTGACGACAGAATATTTGGTAAATGCAGATGAAATACAGATTAAAATTGCCCAAGGAGCCAAACCGGGCGAGGGCGGTCAACTTCCCGGGCTTCAAAGTAGATGTGATTGCGAAAACACGTCACTCTATTCCCGGGAATTTCGCTGATTTCTCCTCCGCCCCATCACGACATTTATTCCATCGAAGATTTGGCTCAACTGATTTTTGATTTGAAGAACATAAATCCACAAGCAAAAATCAGCGTGAAACTGGTAGCGGAAAGCGGCGTAGGAACCATTGCTGCCGGAGTGGCCAAAGCGAAAGCAGACCTTGATTGTGATCTCCGGAGCGGAAGGCGGTACAGGGGCTTCTCCTGCTTCTTCTATCCGCTATGCCGGTATCTCTCCTGAACTGGGACTAAGCGAAACACAGCAGACATTAGTCTTGAACGGACTTCGCGGACAAGTAGTACTGCAAGCCGACGGCCAGTTAAAAACCGGACGAGATATTATCCTAATGGCATTAATGGGAGCCGAAGAATACGGTTTTGCCACTTCCGCCCTCATCGTACTAGGTTGCGTGATGATGCGGAAATGTCATCAAAATACTTGTCCGGTTGGAGTTGCCACCCAGAATGAGGAACTGCGCAAACGCTTCCATGGCCGTAGCGAATACCTAGTAAATTTCTTCACTTTCCTGGCGCAGGAAGTCCGGGAATATCTGGCTGAAATGGGATTCACAAAAATGGACGACATCATCGGACGGACTGATTTGATTGAACGTAAATCGGGGACGGACGACCCGAATCCGAAGCACGCATTAATTGATTTCACAAGATTACTGACACGCATCGATAATGGTGCAGCCATCCGCCACGTCATTGACCAGGACCATGCTATTTCTACTACGTAAAGGATGTGACGATTATTGATGCAGGCCTCAGGCGGCTATTGAACATGAGAAAGAGATTTCTCTGGAATATACGATAGCTAATACCGACCGTGCTATCGGCGCTATGCTTTCCGGCGTCATCGCCAAGAAGTATGGAGAAAGAGGATTACCGGAACATACGTTGAACGTAAAGTTCAAAGGCTCGGCAGGTCAGTCATTCGGTGCATTCTTAGTACCGGGGAGTTAATTTCAAACTGGAAGGCGAGGCTAACGATTATCTGGGAAAAGGGTTAAGCGGTGGTCGTATTGCCGTACTCCCTCCTATCCGTAGCAACTTCGAAGCTGAAAAGAATACGATTGCAGGCAATACGTTACTTTATGGAGCTACAAGTGGTGAAGTGTATATCAACGGACGTGTAGGTGAACGTTTTGCTGTACGTAATTCCGGTGCAGTAGCCGTAGTAGAAGGTGTAGGCGATCATTGTTGCGAATATATGACTGGAGGACGTGTGGTGGTTCTCGGACAGACAGGACGCAACTTCGCTGCCGGTATGAGTGGTGGGGTAGCGTATGTATGGAATAAGGAAGGAAACTTTGACTATTTCTGCAATATGGAAATGGTAGAACTTTCACTGATTGAAGAAGCCAGTTACCGAAAAGAATTACACGAACTGATTCGTCAACATTACTTATATACAGGTTCGAAACTGGCACGTACCATGCTCGATGACTGGAACCATTATGCCGATCAGTTTATTCAGGTAGTACCTATCGAATATAAAAAGGTGCTACAGGAAGAGCAGATGAGAAAGTTACAACAAAAGATTGCAGATATGCAAAGAGACTATTAACCGACAACCGGCAGATGCCGGAGCCAGGTTTCCATGCGGGACTAAAATTAAACTTAAAACTTAAAGAAAATGGGAGATCCAAAAGCATTTTTTAAATATACCTCGCCAGGAAGCGGGATACCGCCCCATAAGCGAGCGCATCACTGACTATAGTCAGGTAGAACAGACATTGAATACAAACAGCCGCAAGTTGCAGGCTTCCCGCTGTATGGACTGTGGCGTACCATTCTGCCATTGGGCATGTCCGATAGGGGCAATAAACAACCGGAATGGCAGGACGCTTTATACAAAGGAAAATGGAGAGAGGCATACGAAATCCTATCGTCCACCTGTGACTTTCCTGAATTTACGGGGCGTATTTGTCCAGCCCTTTGTGAGAAGTCTTGTGTACTAAAACTTTCATGTGACCAACCTGTGACGATTCGCGAAAACGAAGCGGCTATCGTTGAAGCAGCTTTTCGTGAAGGATATATACAAATACAGACCCCGGAAAGAAACGGAAAGAAAGTAGCGGTTATTGGTGCCGGTCCTGCCGGACTGGTCGTGGCCAATCAACTCAATCTAAAAGGATATTCAGTAACCTTATTTGATAAGAACGAAGCTCCCGGCGGATTGCTACGTTTCGGTATTCCCAATTTTAAACTGGATAAGAATGTGATTGACCGGCGCATGAATATCTTAACTGCGGAAGGAATCAAGTTTGAAATGGGGTAGAAATTGACGTCAATCATTTACCGGAGGGATTCGACGCTTACTGCATCTGTACGGGAACACCGGCAGCACGCGATTTAAGTATTCCGGGACGGGATTTGAAAGGTATTTACTTTGCACTTGAAATGCTGGCCCAACAGAATAGGATTCTGGAAGGACAAACTTTCTCCAAAGATAAATTAGTGAATGCCAAGGGCAAAAAGGTACTTGTCATTGGTGGTGGAGATACGGGGTCGGATTGCATCGGAACTAGTGTGCGCCAAGGAGCAACCAGCGTAACGCAGATTGAGATCATGCCCCAGCCACCCGTGGGACATAACCCGTCTACCCCCTGGCCGCAGTGGCCGGTAGTCCTCAAGACTACTTCCAGCCATGAAGAAGGTTGCATACGCCGCTGGTGCCTCACTTCCAATCAATTCCTAGGAAAAAATGGGAACGTAACAGGTGTGGAAGTGGAAGAAGTAGAATGGATTCCGGCAACAGACGGAGGACGTCCGACACTGAAACCTACCGGAAAAAAAGAGGTGATCGACGCCGATATGGTACTTCTGGCCATGGGATTCTTAAAACCGGAACAACCGAATTTTGCCGATAATGTATTTCTTGCTGGAGATGCTGCTACCGGAGCCAGTCTGGTGGTACGCGCCATGGCAGGAGGACGAAAGACGGCTGCGGAAATAGATACTTATTTAACAACTAAAAATTAAAGTTATGTGTGGGAATAGCAGGTATACTCAATATAAAAGTTCTCAAACCAAGGAGCTAAGAGATAAAGCATTGAAAATGGCTCAGAAAATCCGTCACCGCGGACCGGACTGGAGTGGTATCTATGTAGGTGGAAGTGCGATTTTGGCACACGAACGCCTTTCAATTGTCGACCCGCAAAGTGGAGGGCAGCCTTTGTACTCTCCCCGACCGGAAACAAGTACTTGCCGTAAACGGTGAAATCTATAACCACCGGGAAATCCGTACCCGATATGCCGGAAAATATGATTTTCAGACGGGAAGTGATTGTGAAGTTATTCTTGCCCTTTACAAAGACAAAGGCATTCACTTTTTGGAAGATATCAGCGGAATCTTTGCATTCGTTCTCTACGATGAAGAAAAAGATGAATTTCTGATTGCCCGTGACCCAATTGGCGTCATACCTTTATATATAGGCAGGGACAAAGACGGGAAAATATATTTCGGCAGCGAGCTTGAAAGCTTTGAAGGATTTTTGCGATGAGTATGAATTATTCCTTCCGGGACATTACTATTACAGCAAGGAAGGGCAAATGAAACGTTGGTACGCACGCGACTGGACGGAATATGAAACTGTAAAAGACAACGATGCGAAAGCCGGCGATGTGAAAGAAGCATTAGAAGATGCCGTTCATCGCCAATTAATGAGTGATGTGCCTTACGGAGTACTTTCTTTCCGGTGGCTTGGATAGTTCTGTTATCTCCGCCATTGCCAAGAAATATGCGGCCAAACGTATAGAAACAGACGGAGCAAGCGATGCATGGTGGCCTCAACTTCACTCCTTTGCTATCGGTCTGAAAGGTGCACCCGACTTGATAAAAGCACGTGAGGTTGCCGAATATATCGGTACCGTACACCACGAAATAAACTACACCGTGCAGGAAGGACTAGATGCGATCCGTGATGTTATCTATTTTATCGAAACGTATGATGTAACTACCGTACGGGCTTCCACTCCTATGTATCTATTGGCACGTGTCATTAAATCCATGGGAATCAAAATGGTGCTGAGCGGAGAAGGTGCCGACGAAGTTTTCGGAGGATACCTTTATTTCCATAAGGCTCCCACCCCACAAGCATTTCATGAAGAAACAGTACGTAAACTTTCTAAATTACACATGTATGACTGTCTTCGTGCTAATAAAAGTTTGTCAGCTTGGGGCGTAGAGGGACGTGTACCATTCTTAGACAAAGAGTTTCTTGATGTCGCAATGACGTTGAATCCGAAAGCCAAAATGTGTCCCGGAAAAAACATTGAAAAGAGAATCGTACGCGAAGCCTTTGCCGACATGTTACCGGAAAGCGTGGCATGGAGGCAGAAAGAACAGTTCAGCGATGGTGTAGGATATTCATGGATTGATACATTAAGAGAAATAACCACTGCTGCCGTAAGTGATGAACAAATGGAAAACGCGGCCGGGCGCTTCCCCCTATCAATACCCCACAAAATAAAGAAGAATATTATTACCGCAGTATCTTTGAAGAACATTTCCCCAGCGAAAGTGCAGCACGCAGTGTACCCAGTGTTCCCAGCGTAGCCTGCTCTACAGCAGAAGCGCTGGCATGGGATATCGCCTTCAAGAACCTGAATGAACCGAGCGGACGCGCAGTAAAAGGAATACATGAAGAAGCCTATACTTAACTGACGACAGAAAGAATCACAGAATCGGTTATTTCTGTTACTTTCTTGTAGTATTTCTATTCTAAATCCCAAGGATTAACGCAGATTAGCATATAATTGACTAATTTGCGTTTTCTTTTTATAATTTTGAAGCCAAACCCAATTAAACCTATATAAACCCTTTAAAAGATAAAACGAATGAATTTAAAAAAAAAAATGATGATAGGTTCCGCCCTTTTAATGGCTGCATGTTGTATGCAGGCGCAGACAAAAAGCAATTGCTCACCGCGGTTTCTGGAAAACCCCGGGATCATCACAAAACAGTATTACATCACTTCTAAAAGCAGACTCTATCGGTTGTTATGGTTCAGAATTTGATGTTTGGCTTACTAAAGACAGCAAGTTAGTAGTCAATCATGATCCTGTGTACAAAATGAGACCTATGGAGTATTCTAAAGGAGACGCGCTCACTGGGTTGAAATTATCAAATGGAGAAAACCTCCCAAGTCTGGAGCAGTACTTAAAAGTCGGAAAAGAACATAATACTAAACTGATACTTGAACTGAAAGCACTTAACAGCAAAAAGCGCGAAACCAAAGCCGTTCAGGAAATTCTGGCTACGGTGAAAAAAATGGGATTAGAGAGCCGCATGGAATATATCACTTTCTCATTGCATGCCATGAAAGAGTTTATCCGCCTGGCACCTGCCGGCACTCCGGTATTCTATCTGAACGGTGAATTATCTCCGAAAGAATTAAAAGAACTCGGGGCTACGGGTCTTGACTATCACATGGGAGTGATTAAAAACATCCCGAATGGATTAAAGAAGCTCATGACCTTGGTCTGAAAGTCAATGTGTGGACAGTGGACGAAGCCGAAGAAATGAAGTGGTTAATTGAACAGAAAGTAGATTTCATTACGACCAATGAGCCGGTTGTCTTGTTGGAAGAACTAAAAAAGAATAAATAAAACATACACATTCAATACTCTATCCTTCAACATTAATGAAACAGCCCGTTCCTTTAAAAGGAAGGGCTGTTTTTCTCGGTGTCAAACGTATGGTTTCTTTTAAAGAAAAATGCAAACATATAAGAACTTAATTATCAATACACTACATTTTTCGTTATTTTTAATTGAGGAAGAAATTGATATTTCTATGCATACTTATAAAAGATTACAGTCCGATCACTTGAAATCATCTAATACATCTTTCAGTTCTTCCACTGTCAACTCCCCAACTTGTCTCCAGAGTTCATTTCTCTTATGTAATAAAAGAAAAGCCGGAATAGTATCTATGTTATGCGCATCGGCTATTGCCTTATCTTCTCCAACATTTACTCGTACTAATTCGATTGTCCTCTTCTCATAAGTACGGAGTACCGGCCCTATCCATTCGTAATGAGGCGACCAGTCCGCATAAAATACAACCAATACCAAATGATTGGTTCGTACTGCTGTTTCTAATTGTTTCTCTATATTCATATCTCTACATTTTTATATTAATATAGTGCTAGAACAATGAATACGGGAAAAGGTTCTTTCAGAGTATCCGGCAAGCAATATGATAGTGAAATAAAGCTATCCGCTTTCATTTCGTCAAAACAAGAAGGAGTTTTTTTCCTATTCTTATGACTAAATTTAAAGATTATCAAGGCTAATTATTCTTTTATATATTATGAAAGTATATGCAAAACAATTCACCTAAATAACAGTTTATCAATATACATATATATATAATTTCAGATTATAACCAAACATAGCTATATACGAAACAATTGAAAGTTTACATAAAATAAATAGAGATTAGATATATATTTCAACAAAACATAAAGCAAAAAGTCATACCTTTGTGTTGTAATAAAACAAAAGGATACAACAATCAGCAAATACAAGTCAAAATGACAAAAAAATTAAGTTCACTAAAATGCATGGAGCAGGAAATGACTACATATATGTAGACACTACCAACTATCCGATAGCAGCTCCTGAAAAGAAAGCAATCGAATGGAGCAAGTTCCATACAGGAATTGGGAGTGACGGACTTATATTGATCGGAAACTCTGATAAGGCTGATTTCAGTATGCGTATTTTCAATGCAGACGGTTCGGAAGCGATGATGTGTGGTAATGGAAGCCGTTGTGTAGGTAAATATGTATATGAATATGGCTTGACTGATAAAACAGAAATCACTCTGGACACACTGTCGGGAATTAAAATTCTGAAACTTCATGTAGAAGGAAAAACAGTTACAGCAGTCACAGTAGATATGGGCAGTCCATTAGAAACAGGAGAAGTTCATTTTGAGGATAAATATCCTTTCCGATCAACCAGAGTATCAATGGGAAATCCTCATCTGGTTACTTTCGTGGATGATATTACCCAGATTAATTTGCCGGAAATCGGCCCTGAATTGGAGAATCATCATCTTTTTTCCCCGACAGAACCAATGTAGAGTTTGCACAAATTGTCTGCAAAGATACTATACGGATGAGAGTATGGGAAAGAGGTTCGGGAATTACTCAAGCCTGTGGGACAGGTGCTTGTGCTACCGCAGTAGCAGCCTTCATCAACGAGCTTACAGGAAGAAAAAGCGATATTATAATGGACGGTGGTACAGTCACCATTGAATGGGATGAAGCCTCGGGCCATATATTAATGACGGGACCGGCAACTAAAGTTTTTTTGACGGAGAATTTGAAGAAAAATCGAGGGTTGAGGGGTTGAAAATGAAGAATTAATAATAATAATTGATAGAAACTTAAAACAATAACCACATGGCATTAGTAAACGAACACTTTTTAAAATTACCGGGAAGCTATTTATTCTCGGATATAGCAAAAAAGATAAATACTTTTAGGATAACGCATCCCAAGCAGGACATCATCCGGCTAGGTATCGGCGATGTTACTCAGCCACTTCCCAAGGCTTGTATCGAAGCAATGCACAAAGCAGTAGAAGAACTAGCCGATAAGGATACATTCCGCGGATATGGTCCTGAACAGGGATATGATTTTCTAATTGAAGCAATTATAAAAAATGACTTTGCTCCGCGCGGTATTCATTTCTCCGCTTCAGAGATATTCATCAGCGACGGAGCAAAAAGCGATACTGGAAATATCGGAGATATTCTCCGTCATGACAACAGTGTCGGCGTCACAGACCCTATTTATCCGGTTTATATAGACAGTAACGTCATGTGCGGACGTGCCGGAGTATTAGAGGAAGAAACAGGTAAGTGGAGTAATGTAACTTATATGCCTTGCACAAGTGAAAATAACTTCATACCCGAAATTCCGGACAAACGGATAGATATTGTCTATCTCTGCTATCCGAATAACCCGACTGGCACTACACTGACAAAACCGGAATTGAAGAAATGGGTAGATTACGCTTTGGCAAATGACACGTTGCTCCTGTTCGACGCTGCTTATGAGGCATATATTCAGGATGCGGATGTCCCCCACTCTATTTATGAAATCAAGGGAGCCAAGAAGTGCGCCATTGAGTTCCGTAGTTTTTCGAAGACGGCAGGATTCACCGGAGTGCGTTGCGGATACACTGTAGTCCCCAAAGAACTTACCGCCGCAACACTCGAAGGAGACAGAATCCCACTCAACAGACTGTGGAACCGCCGCCAATGTACTAAGTTCAACGGCACTTCCTATATCACTCAACGGGCGGCAGAAGCAGTTTACAGCGCAGAAGGAAAGGAACAGATTAAAGAAACGATTAACTATTATATGACCAATGCAGGAATCATGAAGGAAGGACTGGAAGCTAGCGGATTGAAAGTTTACGGAGGAGTCAACGCTCCCTATTTATGGGTGAAAACCCCGAATGGCCTTTCTTCATGGCGGTTCTTTGAGCAGATGTTGTATGAGGCCAACGTAGTCGGAACTCCCGGTGTGGTTTTGGCCCCAGCGGCGAAGGCTATATCCGTCTGACGGCATTCGGTGAACGTAACGACTGCATTGAAGCCATGAGAAGTAATAAAGAACTGGCTTTGAGCAGACATAGAATGGTTCTCTTATTATGATGTAAGAGGTGGCAGCAGGTATGGGATTCATCATCTTCAAAGTGCTCGACAAAGTCCACGGACTCCGCGTTCCGGCACGAGTTGAAGAAGAAAGGCTGGATATCTACGAACACGGAGAATCAGCATACAACTAACCATATAAGAGAACGTAATTATTTACTCTAACATATTTAACAACAAATCAAATTAGGTATTATGTCAAAACTAAGATTCAGAGTAGTAGAGACTGCTTTCAAGAAGAAAGCGGTTGAGGTAGCAGCTCCTGTTGAACGTCCGTCGGAATATTTCGCCAAGTATGTGTTCAACAAGGAAAAGATGTTTAAATACCTTCCCAGCAAAGTGTATAATGCACTGATTGATGCTATTGATAATGGTGCTCCGCTAGACCGTAGCATTGCTGACGAAGTAGCTGCCGGCATGAAAAAATGGGCTATCGAAATGGGTGTCACTCATTATACCCACTGGTTTGCACCCCTGACCGAAGGTACGGCAGAAAAACATGATGCTTTTGTTGAACATGACGGTAAAGGTGGCATGATGGAAGAATTTACGGGCAAATTACTTGTTCAGCAAGAGCCGGATGCTTCCTCTTTCCCGAATGGAGGTATCCGTAATACTTTTGAAGCCCGTGGATATAGTGCCTGGGACCCTTCATCTCCTGCATTCATTGTAGATGATACTCTTTGTATCCCGACTGTGTTTATTGCATACACCGGCGAGGCCCTTGACTATAAAAAGCTCCATTATTGAAAGCATTACGTGCAGTAGACAAAAAGCAGCCGTAGACGTCTGCCATTATTTCAATCCGGAAGTGAAAAAAGTGGTTGCCTACCTTGGCTGGGAACAAGAATATTTTTTAGTTGATGAAGGTTTATATGCTGCCCGCCCTGACTTATTAATGACAGGACGTACCTTAATGGGACATGACAGTGCTAAAAACCAGCAGTTGGAAGACCACTACTTCGGTGCTATCCCCACCCGTGTAGCTGCTTTTATGAAAGAGCTCGAAATTGAAGCTCTGAAATTGGGTATTCCCGTAAAGACCCGTCACAACGAGGTTGCTCCTAATCAGTTCGAGTTAGCTCCGATATTCGAAGAATGTAACCTGGCAAATGACCATAACTTATTGATTATGTCATTGATGCGCAAGGTAAGCCGTCGACACGGTTTCCGTGTATTGCTTCATGAAAAACCATTTAAAGGTGTCAACGGTTCCGGTAAGCACAACAACTGGTCATTGGGTACTGATACGGGAATCTTATTAATGGGACCGGGGAAGACACCGGAAGACAATCTGCGTTTCGTGACATTTGTAGTAAATACGTTAATGGCAGTTTATCATCATAACGGGTTACTGAAGGCTTCTATCTCCAGTGCAACCAACGCCCACCGCTTAGGCGCCAACGAAGCACCTCCCGCAATCATATCTTCTTTCCTCGGAAAGCAGTTATCGCAAGTATTAGACCATATTGAAAACAGCACAAAAGACAATTTAATCAGCCTTAGCGGCAAACAGGGAATGAAACTGGATATTCCGCAGATACCGGAATTGTTGATTGACAATACAGACCGTAACCGCACCTCTCCTTTTGCCTTCACCGGAAACCGTTTCGAATTCCGTGCCGTAGGTTCCGAAGCAAACTGCGCCTCTGCAATGATTGCGCTGAACTCCGCAGTAGCAGACCAGTTAGCGAAGTTCAAGAAAGACGTGGACGCTCTGGTGAAAAAAAGGAGAACCGAAAGTTTCCGCTATCCTTGAAATCATTCGCGGATATATCAAAAGAATGTAAAGCCATTCACTTCGACGGCAACGGCTACAGTGACGAATGGAAAGAAGAGGCTGCACGCCGTGGTCTGGATTGTGAAACGAGTGTTCCCGTTATCTTCGACAACTACCTGAAACCGGAAACGATTGCCATGTTCGAAGCTACCGGTGTAATGACAAAGAAAGAGTTGGAAGCACGCAATGAAGTGAAATGGGAAACCTACACGAAGAAAATCCAGATTGAAGCCCGTGTATTGGGTGACTTGGCTATGAACCACATTATACCGGTTGCAACCCAGTATCAGACGGATTTGATTAATAACGTCTATAAAATGCAATCCCTGTTTCCGGCAGAAAAAGCGGCGAAACTATCAGCAAAGAATCTGGAACTTATCGAAGAAATTGCTGACCGTACAGCCTTCATCAAAGAGCATGTAGACGCAATGGTAGAAGCGCGTAAAGTGGCGAACAAGATTGAAAGCGAAGGTGAAAAAAGCCATTGCTTATCACGACACGATTGTTCCGGCACTGGAAGAAATTCGTTATCACATCGACAAGTTGGAACTTATCGTTGACAACCAGATGTGGACACTTCCGAAATACAGAGAACTATTATTTGTAAGATAGAAAAAGAGAATGTCCGATGAAGAAGTTTTCATCGGACATAAAGAGAAATGATCTATTTCTTTTGTTGGTTGTTTTAAGTTTGCAGTGGAGGGGTACCGTGAGGTAGCCCTCTTCTTTTTCTTATTTTATTCAATAATCGCATCCTCAATATCCTCATCGTGATGTAATATCGGGTTCTTCGGACGGCAACGTACAAACTTAAACCACTTTATCAATTCAGAAAGCGAATATACCAAGCTACTGATACCAATAATTATAAACGCTGTATTACGTGCTCCTGTCGGATTGAATAAAAGCAACGATGCCCGCAATTAAAAATCAAAGCGGAACCAGATAAAATGCTCCCGGAACAGGTGTCCAACGACGAGCCATTGACAAGGAAGCTATCTGCTGCACCCCTCCCATTATCAGGATAAAACCTAACAAGAACATCAGGACATCTGCAAAAAATTCGGGCATTACAATCAGCCAAAGTCCGAAAAGCAGACTGCCGACTCCTTCTATCGGAAAACGGGGCGAAACTCCGTCTTCGGATTTCTTACGTCCGAAATAGCCGAAAAAGGCTGATAACACCGGGAATCAAAAGGCAACTCAACCGTAATAACGATATAACTGGCAGCTGTATTGAGGCCATAGCACCAACACCAGACCAATCACTAATGCAAAAGAGAATACGAATAAGGGAATAATTCATTGTTTTCATAAATTCTATATTTTTTTTTAACCAAGTCTGTTTCAATACTTTTTTGCGAATATAAGTGTTTCTACTGATATATAAAAATAACAAATAAACATTGTAATAAGTTCGTAACAAAATCGTTATAGCTATTACATCTCACTTAGATACTTTTTGCAGAAAATTAAAAATAGATTCTTCATCATGAAACCAAGCGAAACAAGAAAGAAGTGCCCTTATGTTGAGCGTGACATCAGTTGGATGTATTTCAACCAACGTATCTTACTCGAAGCTGCCCGCCCGGAAGTTCCTTTACTGGAACGGCTGACTTTTCTTGGCATCTATTCGAACAATCTTGACGAGTTCTTCCGCGTCCGTGTCGCTACCTTAAACCGGATTATAGAGTATGACGACAAGAATATACAGAAAGAACAGGAAATCGCTGCGCACACACTGAAACAGATAGGTAAACTGCACAACCGTTACTATGAACAGTTTGAAGAAACGTTCGCTTCTATCATGGAAGAACTGAAAAAAGAGAATATCTACGTTATCAAAGAAACGGAAATGAACGATGAGCAGAAAGCGTTCATCACTTCTTTCTATCGTAATAAGCTGAACGGTTCCACCAACCCTCTTTTCCTTAACGGTCCCCGACAGCTGGACGACCAGACAGATGAAGATATTTACCTGGCTATCCGCTTGCTCCGCAAAGATGAAGCAGGAAAAATAAAAGAGAAGGATTACGCGGTTATCCAACTGCCGTTGGGGAATTCGGACGCTTCATCCAACTACCCGAATCGGAAGGAAAGACCTATCTAATGTTTCTTGATGATGTTATCCGTTACTGCCTGCCAATGATTTTTGTCGGAATGAAATATACGGATTATGAAGCATATACCTTCAGATTTACCAAAGACGCTGAAATGGAAATAGACAGTGATTTGCGGACCGGCGTACTTCAGAAAATCTCCAAAGGAGTGAAAAGCCGCAAGAAAGGCGAACCTCTCCGTTTTGTATATGACGAGCAAATCCCTAGGGACTTGCTAAAAAGACTGACCGACCGGCTGAATATAGACAAGAACGACACCCGCGTAGCCGGTGGACGTTATCATAATTTCAAAGACCTGATGAAAATTTCCTGTCTGCGGACACAGTCATCTGAAATATCCGGTTTGGGAACCGATTTTCAAACCGAACTAAATGGTACAGAAAGCCTGCTGACCCTGATTCGCCAGAAAGACCGTTCACTACATTATCCTTATCATAGTTTTGATACGTTCATCCGCGTACTGCGCAGCTGCTATCAGCAAAGAAGTGAAAAGCATCAAGATGACGCTTTACCGACTAGCTAAAGACTCCAAAGTGGTTAAAGCATTGATTTGCGCAGCAAAGAACGGTAAGAAAGTGACGGTAGTCATCGAACTACTGGCACGTTTTGACGAAGCCTCAAATATCAACTGGAGTAAAAGGATGCAGGATGCAGGAATCCGTGTAATCTTCGGGGTGGAAGGGCTGAAGATTCACTCCAAACTGGTGCACATCGGGACAAGACATGGAGATATTGTCTGTATCAGTACAGGCAACTTCCACGAAGAGAAATGCACGTATGTATACCGACTATACCATTATGACAGCTCACCGTCCCATTGTCCGGGAAGTAAATGCAGTATTTGACTTTATCGAGAAGCCATACACTCCCGTCAATTTCAAAGAGTTGCTCGTTTCTCCCAATGATATGCGTAAACGGTTGATTGCCCTTATCAATAAGGAGATAAAGAACAAGGAACAGGGAAAAGACGCCTATATCCTTTCCAAAGTAAATCACATAACAGACCGCGCACTTATCGAAAAGCTATACGAAGCCTCAGCAGCAGGAGTCAAGATAGAACTAGTTGTACGCGGCAACTGTTCTTTAGTACCGGGCGTTCCGGGTGTCAGTGAAAATATACATATCAATGGAATTATCGACCGTTATCTTGAACACTCACGTATTTTCATTTTCGCTAATGCCGGAGAAGAAAGGTATTATATCGGTTCAGCAGATTGGATGCCACGCAATTTGGACAACCGTATCGAAGTACTGGCTCCTGTTTATGACAAAGAGATACAGGCGGATTTAAAACGGATTGTTTGTTACGGGTTTCAGGATACAGCCAAAGGACGCATAGTAGACGGAATGGGAACCAACCGGATATGGAATTTTCCGTTTACTCCCCCGCTTAGTGAAGAAATGGCATCGCTTTTCCGTTCACAAGAAAAAATTATATAACGAATGCAAAGAACACATGATGATAAATATGAAGAAAGTTAATTATGCAGCAATCGACATCGGTTCCAATGCCGTACGACTACTGATAAAATGCGTAAACGAAGAAAATGCGCCCGAACTTGAGTAAAGGTGCAACTCATCCGTATCCCGTTACGGCTAGGAGAAGACGCTTTCACAGCAGGTATTATTTCAGCAGAAAAAGAAAAGAAACTGATCCGGCTGATGAAAGCTTACAAAGCAGTTAATGAAAATATATGATGTAGTGGATTATCGCGCCTGTGCCACGTCCGCTATGCGTGATGCCCGGAACGGTAAAGCTATCGTCCGGCAAATAGCCAAGAAAACGGGTATTCGTGTAGATATTATCGACGGACAGGAAGAAGCGCATATCGTATATGACAATCATATCGAGCAACTGTTTGCTTCCGGACAGAATTATCTATATGTAGATGTTGGAGGCGGTAGGACAGAAATCAATCTTATCAGTAACGGAGAACTGAAAAACTCCCTGTTCATATAATATAGGTACAGGCCGTATGGCTTTAGCGGCATGGTGAAAGAGGAGGAAAGAAGCGTTACGTACTGACCTGATTGGTATTGCCACAGAATATGCGCCTGTCAGCATTATCGGTTCGGGGAAATATCAACAAACTTTCCGTCTCGCGGACAAAAAGGGATAAAAAAGGCTTCCTACCAGTTGAGTCACCACGTGAGATTTATTTAGCATTACAGGTACTTCCCGAACAAAGCGCATCAAACAATACAAGCTAAACCGGATCGGCAGATGTAATTGTTCCGGCAGCAGAGATATTTCTTGAGGTAAAGCTAAATGGTACTCACTTGTGAAAGTTCCATTGATGGTATTGGCTGATAGTCAGGGCCAATAACAGAATATGAATGTACCACCTGTTTCGCATAATTTTTACTTCTCCACAAAGCAAAGAATTCTATAATCATCACTTATTCGTTCGACAACTGTCTTCTTTTCGTCTGCCACTGACAAGTTGTTACATAAACAGTTGTCAAACGAATGTTCAACAACTGTCAGACGAATAAAATCATGCAAAAACAAATACTACCTTACAATCGTAAGCATTACTGGGAAGCAAAACCACCGGAAACAAAAACTTCTCCGGCGGTTCGACTTATGTTAAAAAGAGTGTTAGTACTCTATCACTCTTTATCACTACTTGAAAGGCATCATAATCAGTCTGTACTAGTACTCTGGTCGCTGATCCGCAAACTCTTTAGCACACGCCTCTGTTATCACAATTCTGTCAGATATGCGGGTATCAGGAACGCAAAGAGCTTATTGACTACCTTGGATAACCTCAAGCATGTTATTATCTGTCAACTGACCAGTCTGCCGTTGCCGAATTAAATTGATTCAAATGAGATCTCCGTTCTCTTTTTCACCAAAGTACCCTGATATGCTATAAAGAAGTCTAAACAGTTTGTTACACTGGGAATGGATACGGCATTTTTAAGTTTTGATTATCAGCTCTCAAGAGTATATATATCAGAGAGATGTACTCTGCATTTCCAGTAAGTTCAGCATAGAGACGTATTGTTCCGGTATATCCATAGACAGCTTGCATCTCACACAAAGGAATAACATGCTCACTGCCAGTCGTCTCATAAGATGCAATCTTCACATAGCACGCGCAAGCAGACAAAAGAACACGTCACGTTGAGCGGCGCCGGCCCAAAGTCAAATCAAGCTTCACATTACTATTTACAGTAGTGCTTAATCCGGCACCCAATTGCTTCATGCGCACCCACAGCCTGAAGCTGTCAAATCCTCACGTATTTCTAATTCTGTCACTTCGTCACCGGCAATCGAAAAGTCATCGTTCAATACAATATCATTGAAATCGCAGAAATACCGCTGCTTTGGAGGATAATTATCTTCGAGCATAGGGAACGAAAGCGACTTTCCGAATCTCCACGTCATCGGTATCATCAGAACCATATCCTTCTCTCTTTATACAGCCCATCATATCGTTTCATCAGCAGAAGCGCAAAAATCTGCTTTTTCTCCCGGATTGCAGATGGCGGAGTACAGCAGTTCTTTGTTGTTACCAACCAGTCGGAAAGGGAGTCCACAGTGATTGCTTTCTTTTCAATAGAAGAGGCCCGATCTAAGTTTGGTCTTCACAAACGTAATGTTTATTCGTGACACTTCTCCGAATTTGGAGTTTCAATGAGCCCTCGAAATATTAGCAAATCGTGCGAATTCCGCCAACAAAAGCCGTGTTCTGTTGTGGGACCGCGACATGCCTGTGCATCTCAGCTTTTACCTGTACAGGTCGCATTGATTGTGCCTCCATCGCAATAAGTCATTAAAGTTATTTCTCCTTGCTAGAGCAACTCCCCACAACAGCTTTCAAGAAGTATTGCTGATTATGCGGAAGTGTACCGAACTATGAAACATTTCACGCCAATATCCTGGCTATAACAGCCGTTCCTTAACATTGGTATTGTTAGTGCCACTAATCACTACCAGCCCTCAATAACACGTGCAGTGAGCGCTGTACCGCCTGTAGATGCATCAGAGAATTCAGTAAGCAAGTTCCATACTCAAGCGAAATCAGCCGCTTCCACCATCACCGCTCAATCACATATCTTAAAGCGGGAACAATCGAATCAGTTACCAAAGCATTATAATTACCAAACCCACGGGCAGAACTATTTGTTATTGAAAGCTGATGCCCTCGAACGCCATGTACTGGCCTCGCCACCCGGCATGACAGTTATATAAGAAGCCCGAGTCATTATCAAACCGCATTTCTAAGTTATTTCTATATTTTCCGCCATTTTTCAACATTACCTCCGTTATATCACTGGAATACTGATTGCTTCGTTTCCAATCACCACAGCACTGTACCTTCAGGAACAATCACTTTCACGCAGCATTAGCTCCACCCCCAAGTTCTCTCCCACTGAAATCTTTGCTCCTAAAGCCCCCTTCCCGACTCCAAAACCAACGTTCCTTTTCCTTGAAAACAGGAGGAAGATTATGCAGGCAGAATACCGATCAAATCAGAGCCAGCGATCCCCAACCGGACTTGACAACCAGTAGCATAGCCTTATGGCCACCAATATACTCTCATCTCAGTATATGAGCGCTAGCAGGTATATCTCGTTATGGGGTATCCGTGATAGAACATAGTGGCTGCTCTATACATTTCTCTGAAACAGGCCTTTCACCTCTTCATTTTCAATAGCGATCCGCTGCACAAAGATAATGTCCTTTTCTGTCTACACGCGCGCGACAGTACTCTATCGAGTGCAGTAGCACGACCATTGCAACATTAAAAAGATGCACTTCATTAGCAACACCTTTCTGAAAGTTAAAAAGCCTGCATTGGCTTCTGATCATGATTTGCATCAAATACTGTATTTGATAATCCTCTCCTTCAAATTTTACACCGTCACGTGTGTAGCACTATAGACATAGTCCAGTCTCCAAGTCAGTCAGGACGATACTTTATCGAAAAAGTTTTCATGAGCAAATCTGTTCTTGAAGTTGTTTCCTGCATCGTTATTTTTTCATTATTCACACAATTGATAAAAACGGCAGAAGTTGCCAATAAAGCAGGTGTTAAGTTAATACTTTTGGCAATTGTTTCATAATCCCTAATGTTTTAGTGTCTGTTTTATTTATGTGCAAAACATCCACAACCCTCACTTCATCGGTCATGTGACGCAGCAAAGATAACTGTATTTGCAGATAGTTAATAAAAAAGTGCTGGTTGCATTTTTTCATCATTAGCCTCAAGTTTTTTTTTTTTTCAATCAAAAGCGAAGATCAAAGGTGAAACAAATATCATCACAATTCTTACGGGATACCCAAAATCTAAGTAGTAACTCTACTTTCACATGTAATCCATAAAGTAAGGTTGTCCGGCAGGTATTACCAATGCATTAAGTAGAGAATGGAGATAAAAACAATATACTTCAAGTCTTCACTGTCAGTTGTAGTCAGGAAAGGGAATCACAATCTCGATTTGTATAGCACCTTGCAAAAGCAACAGGTGCCAGCAGTGCCTCGCAGTAGCTGCATATTACCGATAAAATGAAGTCATCAATGAAGTAGCAAAATAGATAATGCCATCAGAGTCACGCATCCATAGGAACCCAATCCGCTCACCAATGGTTGGACATATACCCGGACGCTCCTGTTTCTTTTCTCCAATGCCAACGACATAGCGCAACATTAGCTGTAATGAAAATAGAATGGCTCTTTCCTCTACTTATCAGTTTTGTGGCCCTCTGCTTTGAAACACCCCCGAAGTTTGGGTAACATTAATATACCTCGCAATCATAACAGCCGTAACCGAGCAACTTGGGATAAAAAATCAACAAATTATCATTACCACCATTGATCACCATGAGCAGCAGCAGCCACCCAGGAATTTTTTATAAGCCCAGTGCTTTAGCAGCTGGCTGTTGGGGCTCGACCTAATTCCAATCAGAGTCTTTCCTTACTTCACATTTTAGAGCAGATACTCCCCGGCAGAAAATTAAAAAGCACGTCGTGCCACTATGAACATGCTCATTCTTCTCAAATCCTGTAACAGATATTCCTTCCTTTTTGGCGACGGACTCCAAAATTGGCCATTATTATATTTACTAGGCTTGAACTGGCCTCTTTTTAATTAAGTTCGGTTTACCACCAGACTGCTAGCAGGCATCAATACTATTTCAGCAATACCATATCATAAAAATCCAAAAGAGAACTAGTTGTATCGTTTCCTCGGTAGCATGGTCACCTAATATATCGAGCAGATAATCTTCAGCAAACAGTTGTACTTTTCTCAAAATCTCCTGTCACATACAGAATATCTTCTACTTGCACAAAACCGTATCCGGTGCCGCAAATTTCTGCGTGATATCAGGAAAACGATGTTGCGATGCATCCCCGACAGGACTTCAGTATATTCAATCCATATTTGCGTCGTATATCCAAATCAATAATCGTTTTTCCCAAGAGTCGAGGAATCCCTATCACCTGCAAACGAAACAGGCAGTTACGGTGACGTATTCATTACGACCAACTGCTTTTTAACGATTTTCCTGAACGGTTACCGCTCACTCTTCGTTCTTAGACACCGCATGGCCAGGCATCAATACCAACAAAACAGATAATCACACAAACAATGCAAAAAGGCAATAGGCAGCAAAAGAGAAGAAAGAAAGCGGCTCGAGTCCCGCGGAAGCATGTTTCAAAATCAATCAATGTCAATATGTGCTCTTCATACCATTTAAATGTTACCTGGCATCAAAAAGCGTTTTATCTATCCTGGCAATTTCATCATGCCAGACCAATCAATAGGTATTATTAACGCCACTAAATTCGGTATTAAGTTTAGACAAATCGATAGTTGAAGTCAACATCACCAATAGAAACAGACGCATTTCAATGTTCCTCGCAAGTTTAAGAATGTAATCCTATCATCTTTATGTGTTTTCAACCTCTAAGCTTGAAAAATAGCACCCTCTACCAAACAGTCCGATCAAGCACAATCTGGTCGAATTGGAGAAAACCCTGAAAGGGCTTTCATCAGAGTTATTGATTTGGAAAGACAAAGCAAACCAGCAAAGCAACCGAACGAAGGA
>VOFK01001104.1_pt1 | contig 32695 bp, 43 predicted proteins | sample 5384121 | NCBI WGS metagenome assembly VOFK01 (sample SAMN12384730, study PRJNA508395) | human gut metagenome | isolation source: healthy gut J | host: Homo sapiens | reverse complement strand
GGCGCCAACATAGGCTCTTCGTTTTGCAGGGATTGGAATCAGGAAAGAAGACGAAAACCATCCCGGTATTTTATAGAATGCTTTTTAGATCCCGCCCATACAGGCAGTGCATCGGAGGTTCGCACAATTTTCCTATTGCACCGGCAGCTCTACCGCAATGGTGGAACCGGCCTTCTCCGAGTTTTCAGATACCTCCACCCATACGCAGCCGCCGTGGAGGTCGGCAATCTCCCCCACCCGCGAAAAAGTCCCAGCCCCGCACCGCCGTACTCCCGGTTACGGACCTGTCCACCCGGAAAATGGGCTGGAAGATGCTCTGCTGATACTCCTCCGGGATGCCGCAGCCGGTGTCGGAGACACGGATCCGGAGAGCTTTTCCGGCTCCTGTGTGACGCAGACCCGCACCGAGCCGCCTGGGCGATTGTATTTGACGGCATTTTCTGTCAGGTTGAAGAGCAGCCGGTAGATCAGCGCGTCGCTGCCGGTCATGACGCCGTCGCCATCCGCCGTCAGCGTGATGCCGCGCTTATCTGCAAGCGGCGCGAGATCGGTGAAGAATCTCCTCGATCATGGGCGCAAAACTGAATCCGTTCGTTCCGCGCCACCTGCTGCAGGCTGCTCATTTCCAGCAGTGTTTTTGTCATCTGCGTCAGCCGCTCCGTCTGCTCCCGCAGCAAAGAAAGAAATGCTGCTGTTTCCGGCAGTATGTCGGGGTGCTCGGCGGAAAACAGCTCAAGCTGCGCCTGCATCAGCGCAAGCGGCGTGTGCGCAGCTCGTGGGCGGCGTTGCCGGTAAACTGCCGCTGAGCAGCAAAGGCGTTGTTCAGCCGTTCAAGCATCTGATTGAAGGAATGGCTGAACTGGCGGAACTCCGGCAATACGTCCTCGTTGATTTTCATGTCTGCCAGATTGCTCAGCTGCACCTGTTCGACCTGCGAGGCAAAGCTGCGCAGGGGCTTGAGGGCGCGTCCGCTGACGAAATAGGCGAGGATGCCGCTGAGCAGCGTTACCGCCGCCGTGATGTACCAGTTGGTGGTGCGGAAGCGCCCTTGCGCCCCATCGACAATGATCGTCAGATCCTCGTCAGGTGCTATGAGCTGCGGGTCAAAGCTCACTTCGCCTTCACCATCGATAAAGAACAGTGCCACCCTGAATAGTGTTCGCAATCGTGTCCATATAGTACATGCCGGAGGAACAGAGCAGCAGATTCATGGAAATACAGGTAACTCCGATGAGCAGGACGCTCATCAGCGTGATGCGCCACTGCAAAAGAAAGGTGCTTCATGTTTCCTCGCCTCCCATCAGATAGCCCTCGCCGATGCGGTTGCGGATGGGGTCATAGCCCAGTGCGGCACGCAGTTTTTTTTGCGCAGAGCGGAGATATGTACCGGATGGAGTTGCTGAAGCTGTCCACGCTGTTGTCCCAGACATGATCCATCAACTCCTCCTGACTCACCGGTCGCCCCTGATGTACCATTAAATATTCCAATATCCCCGTTTCCTTGCGGGTCAGCGTCAGGGCCTGAGCATTGACGGAAGCGGTGCGGGAGCGCGTGTCGAAGGCTAAATCCCCGCAGGTCAGCAGCACGTCCTGCTGCGTGAACTGCCGCAGGGTCAGGCTGCGGATACGGGCTTCCAGCTCGGCTAAGTGAAAAGGCTTTGCCAGATAGTCATTGGCACCCGCGTCCAGTCCCTCCACCTTGTCCTCTACCTCGCTGCGGGCGGAGAGGATCAGCACCTTTGTCTCCCGGTCTGTCTGCCGCAGGGTGCGCAGCACCGTCATGCCGTCCTTTGCCCGGCAGGTTCAGATCTAGGAGCACCAGATCGTAGCGCTCCACACCAAAAGCTCCAGCGCCTTCTCCCCCGTCGTAGCAGCAGTCTACACTATATGCCAAACGCCGCAGACTGCGGACGATGGTCTCGCACAGAGCGCGTTCGTCTTCAATAACCAAAAGATGCATGAAAGCCCTCCTTTATAAGCTTCATTCATTTGATTGTCTTCAGTATAGCAGAAACAGATAAAGTTTGTGTTAAGTTTCTGTTCTTAACAGGGACTTTAACTCTCCTGTGCTATGATGGAAACACAAAACGGAAAGGGTGATGAAACTTGAGTCACGGAAAGAAGGCGGCGGCGCAGATCACGCTTCTGCTCGCCGGAGCCGCCATGCTGTGCTTTGGCGTATGGCGGGGCGAGGCGGCGACAGTGCTGAGCAAAGCCATCAAACTATGTCTGGAGTGTGTGGGCATTGGGTAAAAAGTTTTCAGGCGTTTCACAGACCATGTCCCGCTTCCGGGGCTGGATCCAGGCGGGAGCGACGCTGCTGACCAACCTGCATCTGCCGAACTTTCTCAAAGGGCGGACTGTATCAGGGCGCGGGGAAGACCGTCTGCGTGCCGGGGGCTCAACTGCTACTCCTGCCCAGCGGCGTCCGGGCCTGCCCCATCGGGGCGTTTCAGGCAGTGGTGGGCTCATCGAAGTTCAGCTTTTCCTACTATATCACGGGCTTTCTTATTCTGCTGGGAGTCCTGCTTGGGCGCTTCATCTGCGGCTTCCTCTGTCCCTTCGGCTGGTTTCAGGAGCTGCTGCATAAGATCCCGACAAAGAAGTTCTCCACAAAGAAGCTCAAACCCCTGCGATATCTGAAATATGCCGTTTTGCTGGTGATGGTATTCCTGCTGCCGGCATTCCTTGTGAACGATGTGGGCATGGGAGACCCGTTCTTCTGCAAATACCTCTGCCCCCAGGGCGTGCTGGAGGGGGCTATCCCGCTAGCCCTTGCCAATTCTGGCATCCGGGCGGCACTGGGCAGCCTGTTTACATGGAAGTTCAGCATCCTGCTGGCGGTGATCGTACTGAGCGTGATGTTCTACCGTCCCTTCTGCAAGTGGCTGGCTGTGCCCGTTGGGGGCGTTCTACGCCCTGTTCAACCGGGTATCCCTGTTCCAGATGAAGGTTGATAAAAGCAAATGTGTCTCCTGCGGGAAATGTGCCAGAGTCTGCAAGATGGATGTAGATGTAACGAAGACACCCAACCATACCGAGTGCATTCGCTGTGGGATGTGTGTCCGTGCCTGTCCGACCAACGCCATATGCTTCCGCTACGGCTTTGGGGGCGGAGAAAAAACAACAAAAAAAAATAAACATGGAGGAATCAAAATGAACATGAAGAAACGGATCGCACTGCTGCTGGCTGTGCTTATGATGCTGTCTCTGGCAGCCTGCGGCACAAAAAACAACGATAAAAAAGCGGATATGAGCAGAGACAAGGAGCTCTGCCATGACCGGCGAGCCGAAAAACGCCGAGGAGGCACTTGCCCTGCACAAAAAAAGCTGATGGAACAGGAGAACACGATCCTGTCGCAGAACACTGCGCTCTGGGAAAAGGTCTTCATGGAGGCCGACAAGGGCATGGCCATGGTGGAGGACGGAAAAACTATGGCGACTTCCTGCTGGATACCATCGAGGGTGCCAAAGACCAGTTCACCGACAAGGAGTATGAGAGGCTGAAGGAGTCGGCCACGGAGATCAGCAATATCGAAAACAAGCTGACCGAGCTGGAAAACAAGTACCCCGAGATTATGCAGGAATCCGTGGACGGCGATATGAGCGTGCCCGCAGGCAGCGACACGAGCAACCCTCCCGACGACGGCAGCATGCAGAAGTTCCCCGCATTTGAGGGCAAAGACTTGGATGGGAATCCGGTGAAGAGCGACGAGCTGTTCTCCGCCAACGCCGTCACCGTGGTGAATTTCTGGTTCACCACCTGCAATCCCTGCGTGGGCGAGCTTGCCGAGCTGGACGCACTGAACAAAGAGCTTGCGGAGAAGGGCGGCGCCCTCATCGGCGTCAATACGTTTACGCTTGACGGCGACGAAACGGCAATTTCCGAGGCGAAGGATGTGCTGGCCAAGAAGGGCGCGACCTATCAGAACGTGTATTTCGCTTCCGACGGCGAGGCCGGAAAGTTCACAACCAACATCTTCGCCTATCCCACCACCTATGTGGTGGACCGCAACGGCAACATCGTGGGTGACCCCATCGTAGGCGCCATCACGGAAAAAAAGCAGGCGGAGACGCTGCAGAAACTCATTGACCAGACTCTTGCCGCCGACAAGGGCTGACAAACGGTTTCGTCAGCGGTTTCGCAAAAGATGTTTTCTGATCATATAAACAGCGCACCCGGACGCGAAGGCCGGGTGCGCTGCCTGTCTGAAGGATCATCGGAAGGTGGAAAGACCATAGCTGTTCGCCAGCGCGTCAATTCGCTGCCCGGCTTTGCACATTCGGCACTCGCCGGTTGGATAGGTCTCATAGCCCGGGATATCGGCAGGCGTGAACAGGCTTAATACCGGGATGCCGTCCAGCTCTGGGATCGCGCTGAAAACCGCCGCAATGCCCCTGCGTTTTGCCGCCATAGTATTGGATACAATCAAGGGCGCGCCGCGCAGTTTTTCCGGAATTGACTGTCGAGATCAATAGAAGCATGTTTCTGCCATGGATCATGGAAACCAGATTTTCACGGAAAAGAAGCTGACCGTTGGAGTCATATTCCGGTGTGACGACACAGATGCTCTTGTTATTGTTGACAGAGAACAAAATTTTCTGCGTCAGCTGCCGGGCCAGGAACGCGCCGATGACCTCGCTGCCATCCATGCAGATGATGGTGTCGATCGACTTTTCGTAGATGTAATGGTTTGCGATCGCAAGCGCAGTGTCGTGTGCCAGACTGTATTCGTGTTTCAGCCGTGTGATGTCAAGGTAATGACTGTTATGGCGGGGAATGCCGGGTCGCAAAATGACCATGGAATGCAATGAGTTCGAGATTAGGATTCTCTCTGGAACGGATGGCTTGTGTACGCATAGACAATACCTCCTTGCATATTCACGTCGGAATGGCGGCGGGTGCAGGCGGGCAAAGCTGTTTCAGATGGGTTTCCTGTGATGGTTATATTATAATAGATACCGAGTCCTGATAGCAAGCAATTTATAAAAAACAGTAGTCTTGCTCCGCCTGATCATGGTTCCTGCTCCTTTGCAGCAGCCTCGGCGGCAGCCTTTTTTGCTTTAGGAATCGTCCTCGGCGTAGACAAAATCAGTGGCCGCAGGGGTCATGGACGTGTTTTTGCCCGCAGCACAGCTGGATAAAAAAATCAGAACCAGCAGGGCGGCAAGCAGAATTACAAGTTGGCGATCCTTTTTCATAGTGTAATCTCCTTTTTCGTTTGTCGCTCTGTTTATAGACAGGAAAACAGAGGCTCCGTTGCAGGATTTGTTCCGGAACTTCGGCTTCTCTCCTCTATTTTGAGTATATCTGATTCAGTTTCGTTTGACAAGGGGGGAAAAACGACAGGAAATCTGCTGCCAAAAACCGCAATTACTGGAATGTTGACAGCCGATATATTTTGCGGTACAATTCGTATATCTGCTCATGGATAAGGGCGGAAAGTCCGGATTTTTCATGGCAGACGATGAAATTGAATGATATGAGGGCAGGCGGAAGCAAGATGCAGTACCGAAACACACGGCAGCGTAAAATTGTTCTGGAAGCGGTACAGGAACACCATGACCATCCGAGCGCAGACCAGATCTATCTGGAGATCCGTGCAAAAGACCCGAGAATCAGCCGAGGAACGGTTTATCGGAATCTGAATATCCTTTCTGAGGAAGGGGCAGATCACGCATGTAAAGGTCCCCGGAGCGGATCGGTATGACTGCAGGACAGACTTTCACTATCACCTGATCTGCACGGGCTGCGGCGCAGTCTGCGATGCCCGTTTTTCATACGACCCAACGCTGGACAAAACGCTTGCGGCGGAATCCGGGTATCGGATCACGCGGCACAGGTTGATCTTTGAAGGCGTCTGCCCAGCGTGTCAGAAGGCTGAGCGTGAGAAATAAGCGCTGCACAGAAACTTGGAACGTGCAGGATTTGAGCGGGATCCGCTCAAATCCTGCACGTTTTTGTTGAGGTATGCGGAGCAGCACTAAATTAAACTGAGACTTCATATTATTAGCATTGCGGATCTGCCAATTTTCCTGTATAATATAAAAACAGAAAACACAGCATGACAAGAAAAATATTTGTTGAAAGGAGGCGCGGCATATGATTTTGGGGATTTTGCGTGAGACGAAGAAGGGTGAAAACCGAGTGATCTGTACGCCAAAAGAGGTGGAGACCATCACGACCGCAGGACACACTGTTTATGCACAGCGCGGCTGCGGAGAACGAGCCGGTTTTTCGGATGAAGCGTATGAATCTGCGGGAGCGCTTCTGACAGACTCCGTGCAGGAGCTGTTCAAGGTCTGCGATATGGTCGCCAAGGTCAAGGAGTTTACGCCGGAGGAATGGCCGCTGATCCGGACAGGCCAGCTGCTTCTCGGTTGTCTGCATCCGGCGGCAAATCCGGAGGAGGTCGACGCGCTGATGAAAAGCGGCTGCATTGCATTTACGGCGGAGGATTCCCATCGATATGGCTCCCCGAACTGTGAGGCAGCGGGGAAGCAGGGGCGCTGTTCGGGCTGGAATCGCTGCTGACCATCCACGGCGGAAAGGGAAAAATATGTCGGCGGCCTTGCGGGGGAGGCGGGCATCCATGCGCTGATTCTCGGAAGCGGAAAAGTCGGGAGGGGCGCTCTGCAGGTCTTACAGGCGCTCGGTGCCAACTGTACGGTCATGGCCAGAAATATGCACAGGCTCCGCGCGCTCTCAGCACAGTATAATGGACGAGTCCGCGTTAGGCGCTGCTCACGGGCGCATATTGCGGAAGAATTGCCGAAAATGGATATCGTCCTCAACTGTGTCAAATGGCAGAAAGAGAACAAAGAGTTCCTCATCACCCGAAACATGCTTTCCCTCATGGAAAAGGGCTCAGTGATCGTGGATATTTCCAACGACGAGCCGGGCGCGATCGAGACCAGCCGCGCGACCACGCATGAAGATCCGCGGTACATTGTAGACGGCATTGTGCATTACTGTGTTGCAAATATTCCGGGCGCGGTTGCACGATCTGCGTCTGTTGCCTACGCAGCACAGATGCTGCCGATCCTGCGCCTGCTGAATGACGGCGAGGAGGAGACCTGCATCCGCGACGGCTATTACCGGCGGGCACTGACGATCTACCGGGGGCTTCTGACGCATGAGGAAACGAGCGCCGTACAGGGAAAACCCTGGGTTCGTCCGGAAGAGGCGCTCGGGATCTCCGGCTTCCGCCTCGACCCTGCACCGCTGGCGTCGGATACGCACTCGACCCATTTTTATTCCTGGGCAGAAGACGGCGGAGCCCAAACTGAACACAGTTCATAAGGATGACACAAAGATCTATACCGAGCAAAACGTACAGGCTGAATAAACAAAACGAGCAGCGGCGCAAAACAACGCCGCTGCTCGGCGCGTATTAGGGTGCCTCTGGCTTTTGAAATGGGACATATCAAATTACGAATAGACGGTCCGCAAAAGAAGAATGAACGGTTTGATAAGAATTTATCGATAAGTATTGACCGGTATCCGGTGGATATGCTATGATTTTTTTGGATTAAAAAATGCTATTTATATCAAAAAATAGAATAAAAAGATCAGAAAAGCAGAAGGAGGGAGCCAGCCTTGAGCAGATTGGATATCAAAACCGCAAGCAAGGCCCAGACGGTCGTTGACCGCCTCTATAAGGACATGGAACGCAGGATCGCGTCCAGTCCTCCGGGCCTGTGTCCGATCGATATGTCGCTGACATTTTTGCAGCTGTGCCACGCGCAGTCGTGCGGCAAATGCGTGCCCTGCCGCATTGGACTTGGCCAGCTGAGCATATTGATGGGGCAGGTGCTCGACGGAACAGGCACCATGCTGACCATCGACACCATTGAAAAAACGGCGCGGGCCATCGTCGCCTCTGCTGACTGCGCCATCGGACGCGACGCGGCGCAGCTGGTCCTGAGCGGCTTTGAGGGCTTCCGGGACGATTACGTGAACCACGTTCAGCACCACCGGTGCCTCGCGTCGCTGCAGAACCCCGTGCCCTGCGTTTCGCTCTGTCCTGCGGGCGTGGACGTGCCGGGCTATGTTGCGCTGGTGCGCGAGGGACGGTACGCAGACGCCGGTGCGCCTGATTCGCAAGGATAACCCCATGCCGACCGCCTGTGCGCGTATATCTGCGAGCATCCGTGTGAAGCGCGCTGCCGCCGCAATATGGTCGACGCGCCCGTCAATATCCGGGGCCTCAAGCGCTATGCAGTCGACCACGCAGGGGATGTTCCGAATCCTGCCTGTGGGAAGTCGACCGGCAAGCGCGTCGCCATCATCGGCGGCGGCCCGAGCGGCCTTTTCCTGCGCGTATTATCTGCGCCTCATGGGGCACAGCGTGACGATTTTTGAAGAAAAGAAGCGGCTCGGCGGTATGCTCCGCTACGGCATCCCGGCTTACCGCTTGCCGCGCGAAAAAGCTGGACGCGGAAATTGCCTCCATTCTGTCCACCGGGTGGAAGTACATACCGAAGTGACCGTCGGCAAAGACATCTCCTTCGAGCAGCTCCACAAGGATTACGACTGCCTGTATGTCGCCATCGGCGCGCATACGGACAAAAAACCGGCATTCCCGGCGAGAACAGCAAAAAATGTCATGTCCGCCGTGGAGATGCTGCGCGCCATCGGCGACAACGAGATGCCGGATTTCACCGGCAAGCAGGTGGTGGTCATCGGCGGCGGCAACGTGGCCATGGACGTGACAAAAACTCCGTCCGTCTGGGCGCTTCCAGCGTCACCTGCGTCTATCGCCCGCAGAATTGCGGATATGTCCGCGCTTCCCGACGAGGTGCAGGGCGCAATTGCCGAGGGTGCGGAGATCCGCGAGCTTTCTGCGCCGGTGCGCATCGAGGCAAACAGAAGCGTGCGAGGCCGCCGCCCTCTGGGTGCAGCCGCAGATCATCGGCCTTGCCGACAAGTCCGGCAGCCCCGCCCGGACGCGGCAGACCAGCCAGAAGAACGCATTCCGGCGGACATCATCGTCGTCGCCATCGGGCAGGGCGTGGAGATCGCGGGCTTTGAGCAGGCCGGTATCCCCATCAAAAGAGGGAACGTTTATGGCCGAAAGCTCCAGCCAGATCGACAACATGGAAAACGTCTTTGCCGGCGGCGACTGCGTGACCGGCCCGGCCACCGCCATCCGCGCCATCGCGGCAGGCAAGGTCGCGGCGGCCAATATCGACGAGCAGCTCGGCTTCCACCATGAGATCCGTACCGATGTGGAGATCCCTGCGCCGCATCTGGACGTTTCGTCTGCCCGCGCGCGGCCGCGTCAACACCAAAGAGCGTGAGGCAGCCCAGCGCAAATGTGATTTTGAAGACATTGAATGCGGTATGACGCACGAAGAGGCCTGCGCGGAGAGCGGACGCTGCCTGCGCTGCGACCACTTCGGCTACGGCATCTTCAAGGGAGGGAGAATCGAAAGATGGTAACACTCACGATCAACGGCAAAACCGTCTGCGTGCCAGAGGGAACCAGCATTCTGGACGCCGCGCGCGCGGCCAATATCGACATCCCGACGCTCTGCTATCTCAAGGATCTCAACGAGATCGGTGCCTGCCGCATCTGCATGGTCGAGGTCGAGGGACAGGATACGCTTGTTGCCGCGTGCGACAATGAGGTGCATGCGGGTATGGTCGTCCACACGAACTCTCAGAAGGTGCGCATGACGCGCCGCGTGAATCTCCAGCTTCTTCTCAGCCAGCACGAGGTAAACTGCGTCAAGTGTACGCGCAGCGGCAACTGCAAGCTGCAGAAGCTCGCCAACGACTATAATCTGCTCGGCGCGCCCTATCAGAAAAAGCTGCGTCCGGCGCCGGTCGACTACTCCTCGCCCATTTTGCGCTTTGAAAACCGCTGCGTCAAGTGCATGCGCTGCGTACAGGTGTGCGATAAGGTGCAGGGCGTCCATATCTGGGACCTGGTCGGAACCGGCTCTCGAACCACCGTCGGCACGGCAAAGGCGGACAGCCTTTCCCGGTCCCTTTGCACCTATTGCGGACAGTGTGACGCACTGCCCGGTCGGCGCGCTGGAAGAGCGCGACGATACCGACCACGTCTACCGCATGCTCGCCGATCCCACCCTCACGACCGTCGTACAGGTTGCACCTGCTGTCCGCGCGGCGTGGACAGAATATTTTGGTCTCTCACCCGAACAGGCTGCGCCGGGCGTTCTGGCTTCCGCACTGCGGGAGCTGGGCTTTGATTATGTATTCGACACCAATTTCAGCGCCGACCTCACCATCATGGAAGAAGGGCAGCGAGTTCATCGAGCGCTTTACGCACAGGGATGTGTATTCCTGGCCGATGTTTACCTCCTGCTGTCCCGGTTGGGTGCGGTTCGTAAAGGGGCAGTTCCCGCAGTTTGCAAAGAACCTCTCTACCGCGAAATCGCCGCAGCAGATGTTCGGTGCGGTGGCCAAAGAGCTATTTCGCAGAAAAGATCGGCGTCGACCCCAAGAACCTTCGCGTGATCTCCGTCATGCCGTGCACGTCCAAAAGGCGGAGGCGGCGCTTCCCACGATGAAAGACGCCTGCGGCGGCCCCGATGTCGACGTGGTCATCACCACGCGCGAGCTCGTGCGGATGCTCCGCTGCTCGATGATCGACCCAGCGGCCTTGGAGGAGAGCAGCTTCGATTCGCCGCTCGGCTCCGGTACGGGCGCGGCGGTGGTCTTCGGCGCGACCGGCGGCGTCATGGACGCGGCGCTTCGCAGCGCGTACTATCTTGTGACCGGTGAAAATCCGGACCCCGATGCCTTTACTGCTGTGCGCGGTATGCAGGGGCTGGAAGGAAGCGAGTTTCGACATTCCCGGTGCAGGCACGGTCCGCACGGCGGTGGTCAGTGGACTCGGCAACACCAGAGAGCTCATGGAGGCGATTGCCTCCGGCCATGTGCAGTATGACTTTGTTGAGGTCATGGCCTGCCCCGGCGGCTGCGTAGGTGGCGGCGGCCAGCCGATTCACGACGGCGAGGAGTGCGCCGAGGCGCGCGGAAATGTCCTGTGGAGACTTGACTACAAGATGCCCCTTCGTTTCTCGCATGAAAACCCCGATGTGCAGGCGCTTTACAAAGAGTATCTCGGAAAGCCGCTGTCCGAACGTTCTCACCATCTGCTGCATACCGATATCGAAGCCTGGCAGATGCCGCAGGAGCTTTGATTGGCGCTGCTTTCAAGGGCACAGCACAAATACGAATATGCGGGACAAGCTTGCCTTGTCCCGTATGTTTTATGTTGGTATTACCGCTTCTTCCAGCCACTGCACAAATTTCCTCTGTGAGATCTTGGCCGCTCTCGCACTTCTTTTTTCCTTCTGCGCTTCCTTACTCCACGCGGAACATACTTTCTGCTAAATTTTTCCTACGCGAATCCGCGCGAAGCGGCGCATGTACTCACGACGATAGATTTTGAGCAACTCGTCCTGTGCGTGACTTTGCACATACTGCCGCATAGCGCCGACCTCCCTTGCAGGTGCGGCCACGGCTATCGAACACGCGGCTACAATATTCCGTGCTGCCGTGAACCGTGAGCGCAAAATATCTGCCGCAGCTTTGCAGATGCGCATGGAAATTCTTTGTCAGACGCACCCGCACATGGAAAAGTCGACATCAGTCATGCTTGCGTCCAGCGCCGTCTGGAGCAGGCGTTTGGATTTGCTGATGCATAGTCGCCAAATTGCCTGGAACGTGCGCCAATTCCCTGTGTGGCAGAAGCTTCATTGGATTTTTTGCAATCCGGTGTCGCCAGTTTTAATCTATCGCTCCATTCCAGCCACAGATAGAAGAAATACGGATGCATGTCCTTCGAAATCATCCAGAAGTTTCTGCACTGGGGTGTATCTGAAAACAAAAAGCCGATAAAGAAGAACGGCACAGCAGAAAGAATCAGGAAGCACAGCGCTCGAAAGAGGAACTGTCCTCGTTGGAAAAGGCAAAACAGGAATACGATCTCTGGGTGCTGGCAGAAGAATATGAGGAATATGAGCGGTAAACCTTTATTTGTCCATGAAAAGGCTCCATCCAACTGAACTATGTCTCAAAGGAGAAAATTTGACCAGTTTATATAAAAATGCCGTGAAATCATACGATTTCACGGCATTTTGGTACGCCCGACAGGATTCGAACCTGCGACCTACAGAGTCGGAGTTTTCAGGCGCATCCTGATAAAATGCTGTGTTTTCAAGGAATGTTCAGCTTTCGGCGAAAACGTCCGTCTTTTTCTGAATTGTTGCGGAACCATTGAAAACACTGGACAACCCGGCTTTTTAAGGTTTCGCGGACAATAGTAGTCAAACAGTAGTCACAACATATCGTTGACGGGAGCATAACTCAGAAGAAGCAAAACACACCGCTTGCGAAATTTCGCAAGCAGCGTGTTTTACGTTGGGTAGAAGTGTTTCTGTTATGAACCAAGTATCCGTGCACGAACCGCTTCAACCAGATCGACCGTCTGGCTTCTGGACACGAATGCAACTGGTTCGCCGTCGACGACTGTGGCAATGCAATTTTCGCTGTCATAACGGTAACGTGTCAGCGTAAACGTCAGGAAATCTTCGTTGTCCAGATGCAACGTCAGAGAAATTTCCTCCTGTTCGGTAGGTGTTTCGTCCGTGAAGCTGCTCACCGACAGGGCGCGCTGGGCGTAGCTGAAACCGAAGATATCAAAGGTCTCGTCGTCATACGTCCACGTGCCTTCCGCATCCTCATCATCTTTATCCTAGGGCGGGTTGTAGGTAAAGGGATATCTCAATATGCACAAGCTGTTGTACCTTATCGCTAAAAGAGCAGCGAATCCATCTTTTGAACTTCGTGTCAGGCAGTGCGCGCAATATACGAATACGATGTATAAGAAAGTCATCAACCGCAAAAACCATGCGGCAAAACGTAAGGTCCTCATAGCAGAAAGAATCCTGACGAAATATGCAAAGAAAAACAGCTTCGCATAATGGGTTTTTCCGTAGATGATGTGGTATAAGCATCTGCAGGCGTTGGTGCTGCGTTCCTATGACCTTAACACTTAATGATCAATTATTTTTGGCGGCTCCTCTTGAAATTTCAAGGTAATTATACAGTGTGTATTTTTTGAAATACTGAGTGCTTCGCAGATACGTTGACCAGATTTGGTAATTAAAAAGGCGCCATGTTCATCAAGATAATGGATATATGCGATCTTATCCTCTTTCGTCATCAGCGCGGTATTCTTTCCGATTGACATCTGTGCTTGGTCAATTAAATAATCCAGCATGTCGTTGACACTTCCCTTACCAAGGCTCGCATTTGTTGAAGCGTCGGAAGGAATCTGCATTTTGCCTTGCAGGACGCGCTCGAACTCTGTGTATTTTGTAATATCTTCATTGACAGCAATACAGACCGTAGGAGTCCCTTGCGCATCGCGTAAAAACAATGTAGAGGACCGAACCGTCCGACCATCCTTTGTAAAAGAGATATTTTGATAAAATTATCATCTGTATCGTTGTGCGTTGCTTCATTTGGTCAGTTAATTATTGTGCTTTTGGGCGGTGTTGATTTATCGGTCGGCGCAATTATCTCGGCGGCAAATGTAATTTGTGCGTCCTTAATGACAGATACACCTTATGGATGGGTTGCAGCGGTCGTCGTAAGTCTTGCGTTCGGTCTTGTTGCGGGGCTGTGCAACGGCTTACTGGTGGCGAAAGCAAATCAGCAAGCTATCATTGCGACATTGGCCACGTCAACAATTATATCCGGCAATTGCCCTGCTGCTTATGCCGACACCTGGCGGGTATATTCAATAGGAATTTGCAAAATTTATGAACCGTGGCTGCCCACAGCTGATGCCTTTAATTTGCATTCTCGCTATGAGTATACTCATATGGCTATTACTGAATCGTACTTCTTTCGGGCGGCAGCTCTTTGCCGTCGGCGGAAATGAGCAGGCTGCTAAATCAGTTGGCATCCGTACCGAAAGAGTGAAGCTGTTGGCTTTTGTATTGGCAGGAGCTATGTCTGCGCTTGCAGGAATATTTATTAGCACCTACATTACATCAGGCGATCCAGTAGTTGGAAGCCAATACTCGCAACGGACGATAACAGCGGCGGTAGTTGGGGGGCGCTAGTCTTGCTGGAGGAAAAGGGAGCGTCGTCGGCTGTCTTGCAGGTGTGCTGATCATCGGAATCATCAATAATATGTTGAATCTTCTTGGTGTTTCATCCTACTATCAATATATTTCTCAGGGGATTGTTTTGATCATAGCACTGGCTCTAGGCGCGATCAAAACAAAACGATAAGATGGAGGGTGCGACAGAAATGAAACAAACATCACATGATATAAAAATTCGCCGCGACAGAATGATGCCCTTTGCTTCTGGTCTACGCGACAACGGCTGTACTGCTTTTCGCAGCAAATATTATAAGTCCGGGATTTCTTACTGTTGCGCATTTGGGTAATGTGGCTCGGCAGGCCTCCTTTCTTGGTATTGTTTCCATTGGACAGACTCTGATCATCTTAACTGGCGGCATTGATTTATCTACCAGCTATCTGATCACCTTAACAAATATTGTTGCGGCACAAATAATGGATGGAAAAAATGCCAATATTGCTGTTGCTTGTATAACTGTGCTTTTGATTGGTCTGGTTGCGGGTGCTATAAACGGTCTTGGTATCTGCTTTATGCGTATTCCGCCTATTGTTATGACATTAGCAACAGGTAATGTCCTGCTGGGTATTGCTTATATTTATTGCAATGGTTCGCCAAAGGGATACCGTGCGCCGCTTTTGGAGCAAATCGTGAACGGAAGAGTTTTGGGTGTTCTCAGCGGCTCTGTGATTATTTGGATTCTTCTTGCAGTTGGAATTGTTTTTCTATTGGCAAAAACCACCTTCGGTCGCAGTGTTTACGCTATCGGTGTAAATGCAGAGGCTGCACGATATTCCAATATTCATGTTTCTTCCACTCTGATCTTATCGTATATCATTGCGGGCATTGTGACAGCAGTTACAGGGATTCTTCTTGTTGGTTATACCGGCTCGGCGTACATGAGCACTGGATCGGCTTATGGAATGGATTCAATTGCGGCAGTAGTTATTGGTGGAACTGCAATCACCGGGGTCACGGCGGCTATGCCGGAACAATTGCCGGCGTACGTACTCATTATGACGATCCTTACCAGCCTTATGACAATGCTGAATATGGCGGATGCAGGAAGAGCAGATTGTTCAAGGGTTGATCATTGTGATTCTCACTGGTTGCCGTTTATTCAAAAATAAAAGGCGTAAGGAGAGGAAAACATGTCTTGTTATGTAAATACTGTTAGAGGTCCAATCGACGTTAATGAACTGGGAACAACATTAATGCATGAACACCTTGCAGAACTGAATAACTCAATGAAGCGGTGTTATGCAGATTGGTTTCATGCTGATATCTTCCTGGAGAAAATCAAGCCTGTCTTTCAAAAAGCAAAAAATACGGATTGAGCACATATGTCGATCAGACAGCCGTGAATATGGGACGGGATATTCGCTTTATAAAGCGGGTTTCGGAATCGTGCGATGTCAACATTGTGGCGGCTACCGGTTTGTTCTTCTATGAAGAGAGCTGGCAAATCGATAAACCGTATGAGGAAATATCGGAGTTGTTTATTCGGGACATTGAAGAGGGCTGCGAGAGCACCGATATTAAGGCGGGAATGCTGAAAGCTGCGACGGACAGATTCGGGATCACCCCTGTAAATGTATTTCAGTTAAAGGCAGTAGCTCGTGCAGCGGCAATTACCGGCATACCAGTAACAACGCATACCATAGCGGCTGACCGGCTTGGTCTCGAACAGGCGCTGATTCTTGAAAAGGCCGGCGTGGGTCTGTCCAAAGTTGTGATCGGTGACGTCGGCGACACGAATGATCTGGATTATTTGGAAGAGCTGCTGCGCATGGGTGTTTATCTCGGTTTGGACAGATTTGGGCTAGGAAGTGCTATGGCCGGAGGAGGATCGCGTAAGCGAATCTGCTGGAGCTTATGGATCGCGGCTGGATCAACAGGCTCATCATCTCGCAGGACATCCCCTTTTATTCCGACTGGGGGAAAACAGCTTCAAAAAGTTCGAAGCGATCCGTTCTTTGATAACATAACGGGCTTTACGCATATTTTTGAGAGCGTGCTTCCGAAGCTGAAAGCACGCGGTGTCAGCGAGGATGAAATCCATACGCTGCTTGTAAAAAATCCGGCTCGTGTTTTCACGGAGGATACGCATATTAGCTTGACACGGAAAAACGGCTGAGCCTGAGTCTGAGGTCTGAGTCAGTATTCTGGCGTTCTGGCGTTTGTGGTTCAGCTAATAAGAAGGGAGGAAGAAATGGATAGTTTAAAAAAGGCTGGCCGCACGGCTGTTGTGCCGGTCGTGGTGCTGGACGATGCAAAGGACGCGGTCGCGACGGCGAAGGCTCTGCTTGCCGGCGGCGTGGACGTGATGGAAATCACGTTCCGTACGGCTGCTGCGGCTGACTCGATCAAGGCGGTCGCGGAAAGCTGCCCCGACATGTTAGTTGGCGCAGGTACGGTCATTACGCTTGAACAGTGTAAAAAAGCCGTCGAGTGCGGCGCAAAATTTATCGTATCCCCGGGCTTTGACGAAGAAGTTGTCCGCTGGTGTGTGGAAAACGGGATTGCCGTCACGCCTGGATGCGTGACCCCAACGGAAATCATGGCAGCCATGAAGCTGGGACTGAACGTCGTAAAGTTCTTCCCAGCAGGCGTGTATGGCGGACTTTCTGCCATGAAGGCGCTCTCGGGTCCGTTCGGCGGGATCAAGTTCATCCCGACCGGCGGCGTGAATGGTCAGAACATCGGCGAGTTCATTGCCGCGCCGTTCATCCACGCGGTCGGCGGCAGTTGGGTCTGCCCGAAGGCGGACATTGCAGCCGGCAATTTTGAGAAGATCACCGCGCTTTGCAAACAGGCAAGATCTGCCGCGCTCGGCTTTGAGGTGGCACACATCGGCGTCAACTGCGAAGATGCCGCAGCGGCGTCCGCGGTCTGCGAGAAGCTGAACGAAGCGTTTGATCTGCCGGTCAAAGACGGCAGCTCTTCGATGTTTGCATCCAGCGGCATCGAGGTCATGAAGTCGATGTTCAAGGGCAAAAACGGTCATATTGCGATCCGCACCAACTCTGTGGAGCTGGCGGTGGCAGAGCTTGCAAAGAAGGGCTTTGCATATGACGAAAGCTCGGCAAAGTATAAAAACGGTCGTATGACAGTTGCATACCTCAAAGATGAGTTCGGCGGTTTCGCCGTGCATCTGCTGCAGAAGTAAGGAGGGGCGAAGATGAAAGTTCTGACATTCGGCGAGATCATGCTCCGCCTGAAAGCACCTGGAATGACGCGGCTGCTGACCGATCACTATCTGGAAGCTACCTTCGGCGGCGGCGAGGCCAACGTGGCCGTGTCGCTCGCGAACTACGGCATGGACGTCGGCTTTCTGACGGTCCTGCCCGATAACCCCATCACAGACGCCTGCGTGCGCGAGCTGCGCGGCTTTGGCGTTGACACCTCCCGCATCGTCACCGGAGACGGTCGCTTCGGCGTCTACTACGTCGAGGGCGGTGCGAACCAGCTGCCGGGCCGTGTGGTCTATGACCGCGCCTGGTCGGCCATCGCGATGGCCAAGCCCGGCGATATCGACTGGGACAAAGCCTTCGAGGGTGTGGATTGGTTCCATATCACGGGTATCACCCCGGCCATCAGCGAGTCCGCGATGGAACTCAGCCTGGAGTCCGTCAAGGAAGCGAAGAAACGCAATATCACCGTCTCCTGCGACCTCAACTACCGCAAGAACCTCTGGAAATACGGCAAGAAAGCCAGCGAGGTCATGCGCGAGATGGCCAAGTACGTCGATGTGGCGATCGCCAACGAGGAAGACGTACAGAAGTCGCTGGAGATCACCGTTGATGTCAATGTTGAGTCCGGCGAACTGGACCGCGAAAAGTACCGCGCGCTCGGCAATAAGGTCCTGGAAAGCTATCCGAACATGAAGTGCATCGCCATCACACTGCGGGAGAGCCACAGCGCCGACTGGAACGGCTGGGCGGCGTGCCTGAACGACGGCAAGGACTTTTATGTGTCCAAGAAGTACGAGATTCGGGACATCATCGACCGTGTGGGCGGCGGCGACAGCTTTGCGGGCGGCCTGATCTACGGGCTGAACCACTATGAGGACAAGCAGTCTGCGCTCGAGTTCGCAGTCGCGGCGAGCTGCCTGAAGCACAGCATCCCCGGCGATTTCAACCGCGTCACCGTCTCCGACGTCACCAAGCTCATGGGCGGCGACGGCACCGGCCGCGTGCAGAGATAAAAAGGAGAACATCAGCATCATGGAATGGATCAATGAAAAAGCCAAAACGCTGAAGCAGGGCGCAATCCGCGCCATGTTTGACCGCGCAAACACCATGACCGGCGTCATCAGCCTCGGCATCGGTGAGCCGGATATGCCGACGCCGAAGCTGGTCTGCGAGGCGGCAAAGGAGGCGCTCGACAAGGGGATCACGCACTATACGCCGAATGCCGGCACGCTCTCGTTCCGTCAGGCCATCGCGGAAAAATCCTACCTGAAGGACCTGCACTATGACCCGAAAACGGAGATCATCATCACCAACGGCGGCATGGGCGCGCTGAGCCTCCTGTTCCTTGTCCTGCTGAACAAGGGCGACGAGATCCTGATCCAGGACCCGCAGTGGCTGAACTATGTGGCCCAGGTCGCGTACTGCGACGGCACGGCTGTCCGAGTTCCCACGGATCTGGAGCATAATTTTGAAATGCAGCCGGAGGCCATTGAAAAGCTCATCACGCCGCACACCAAGGCGCTGATGATCAACACGCCGAACAACCCCACCGGCTCGGTCATGACGCGCGAAACGATGGCAAAGATCGCGAAGCTGGCGGTGAAGCACGACCTGCTGGTGATCTCCGACGACGTCTACAACACACTGCTTTACGCCGGAGAAGAAGCCCCCTGCATTGCGTCCTTCCCGGGCATGAAGGAGCGCACCGTCATCGTCAACAGCTTCTCGAAGTCCTATGCCATGACCGGCTGGCGCATCGGCTTTGTCGCGGCCCCGGCGGAGATCGTTGACCGCATGACCAAGTGTCAGGAAAACTTCAACGCCTGCGCCAACGCCCCCGGCCAGTACGCGGCGACCGTCGCGCTCGACCATCCGGAGCTGTGCGAAGAACTGCGCCAGATCTTTGAACGCCGCCGCAGCATCCTGCTCGACGGGCTTGCCAAGATCGACGGCATCCGCTGCAACCGCCCGAACGGCGCGTTCTACGTGTTTGCCGACATCAGCAGCTTCGGCCTGAGCAGCGTCGAGTTCTGCAACCGCCTGCTCGACGAGCAGAAGGTCGTCTGCATTCCGGGCAGCGCCTTTGGCGAATGCGGCGAAGGCTTCATCCGTATCGCATATACCTGCTCGGATGATGAACTCCACGAAGCGCTGAAGCGTATATCGCGTTTTTGCAACGAACTGCGTGCGGCATGACTCTTTGACTTCACTGCGGTCAATACAGATGTTAAATCGCCATGCATGGAGAGAGAACACATCTGCAACGCAGCAATGCGTGCATCGCCGCACGATCGCGCGGCGATGCACCGACTTTTCCAACTATTTTAACCATAGCTCATGACAAGAGAGGTCATAACCTGACATCATATCCCTATCGAACCTAGGGTGTATCTGAAAACTCCCCAATGTGACCGGCAGCGAGAAATTTTTGCGCTGAGCAAGACATTTTTTTCGCAGGAATACTGACGTATTTCAAGGAAAAATGGTGCAGCGCAGCGTGAAAAGATCCGCTGTCCGGGTGCGTTGGGAGTTTTCAGATACACCCTATGCGAAGATCGACCTGAACAAGCTGCAGCATATGTTTGCAGCACCTACAACCGCTTCGGGAAGGAGCATTGCTCCCAGCACCAGATCGACGAGTCTGTATTGGACAGGCTGATTATCGACGAACTGCGCAATACAAAAGCGCTGTATCAGCAGAACTGGGATGCGCTGGAGCAGCTGATCGCACAGTGGACACCAAAGGCAGCGCTGACCGGTGCGCAGATCATCAAGTTAGAAAAGAAAATCGATGCCTGGAGGATGAAACGGAGGCAATTTTAATGGAGCGGATACGGGACCGGGCAAATGCCGAGCGCTACGACCGCATGATCCAGAAACGTGAAGAAGAAATCGCTGCGGCAAAAAAGCAGATCGAAGAACTGCAAAACATCTCCGCCGTCCTGCGGGATCGGCAAACGAAACTCAAGAGGGACATCGGCATGATCGACGACATTCTCGCTGAGGGTGCCATGACGGAAGCGCATCTGCGGATGCTGGTCGAAAAGATCTATGTGCAGGAAACGGATGGAAAACTCAGCCTGGACATTCAGATCAAAGCACCGTTCCGCACACACTTGGATGTCTATGAAAATGGGACGCTCACGGAGCGATACGGTGCGCTGGATTTTGACTGGGATCGGCTGGCGCGGCTGCTCTATGGCGACGGGCTTGTGGGGTAAACGGTTATGCCGGGCTGCTGGCCTGTCAGGAATGTGGGAACGTATTCAGTCCCATGATCCGTTACTGGAACGGCAGCCGCCGTGTGGAATACGTCTGCCGGGGATACCAACGGAACGGGAAAGGTTATTGCAGCTCTCACCGCATCCACGAAGAAGTTCTGGATAAAGCCGTCTGGGATGATACAGAAAAGCTGCGGGAACAGTATACGCAGCCGAACTGAAAAAGGTCACACAGCTGCAAAAACAGTGGGCATTGAGGAAACCAGTCCTCGATGCCCACTGTTTGACTTTGCAGAAAGAAATTCAGATTGGAGCAAGAGATTGACGAACTGGTGATGGAAAAGCTGAAAGGCAACGGAGGCTCATCTGCTCACGAAATCGGTACTTGAACACCGTAAATCAATCGCCTCAAAAAAATCGCCCCAGCGTCAGCGGCCACGATTTTTTGAACGAAGAAAGACCTTTGTTGTCGAGGCGGGGCGCTTGCGCGGCTGCCTGACATCCAAAGGTCATTTCTGAGTGGTGCGCCCGACAGGACTTGAACCTGCACGCTTGCGCAATGGAACCTAAAGGTGATGTCACCTTGGTGAAAGATTTTTTATGATTTGATACTAAAACCTAATTAAACGCTTCAATAATCCAATCGCGTCCGGTAATGCTGAAAATGGTATTAGGGGTAAGCGAGCAAATGGTATCGCAGAGACGATCAACGACTTTCTCCAAGGTTGCAAAAACCTCGTTTCGAAAGCCGCGCTTTCGTATCTCCTTCCAGATCTGCTCTATCGGATTCATCTCTGGTGTGTATGGAGGGATATGGAAAAGCACAATATTCTCAGGCACTTCCAGTGTTCCTGATTTGTGCCATGCAGCTCCATCACAGCACATCAGAATGGTATCCTGCGGAAATTGTTTGGATAATTCCCGCAGAAACAGATTCATACACGCAGTATTGCAATAGGGCATGACAAGAAAACAGGATTCCCCAGTTAGCGGCTCGACCGCACCATAGGCATACCGGTATTCCCGAATATGGTGACATGGAACGCTGGGTCGGATGCCTTTTTCGCACCAGCAGTACTTGGGATGGTTGATGCGGCCGAAGCCTGCCTCATCCTGGAACATAAGGCGCACTTTTCCACAGCCCCTGTGGAGATTTTTCAGTTCACCGATGGTGGTTTTAATTTTTTTGAGGTCTCAATGACCTCCTCGCTTGCCTTTTTAGGGTGCCTACTGCGGGGCATGACCTTTCTCCAGCCATGTCGGTGCAGAACGTAGTAAATCTGACTGGTGCCAATAGAGTGGCCTACCGCCTGTTGGTATGCCGTCTCAATTTCGCTGATTTCCACAAGCTCACCTTTTTCGGCCCTGGCCTTAAAAGGGGCAAGTATCGCAGCTTCTTCCTCAAAGCTCATATTACGGTGATTACCGCCATAATGATTCCCGGAGATTGCTTCCAGTCCATGATCCCGATATTTCGCCACCAGTTGGCTCACATAGGCTGCATGGAAGCCCGTTGCCTGCGAAACCTCACTGAGTTCCATACCCTCTGCTCGCAGTTCAAGTGCTTTCAATCTTGCATCCGCACGTTTGTCCTTTGTCTCTCTGCGTGCTGCCTTTATTGCGGCCATTTCCTCATTGCTGAATTTATAGTTCGATGCCATTATTCATCACCCAGATACAGTATAGCATATCTGGTAAGACGGTTAAAGTGTTTTACTAGATTTTAGTATGATATAACTCTCTGATGAAGCAATCCTTCTGTTAGCCTGAACCGCACTCGGTAATTTGGAAAGCAGCAACTGTGCGGCAGTCTTGCTGTTATAGAATTCACACACAAAAGTCTGAATTATGTGTGAATTTTTTTGCAATTATCTGCAATTCATGATAAAATTCAAGCACAGATAAAATATATTTGTGCGCGAATTTTAATTAAGAGGGTCGGTGATTGCATGGACAAACCGGGAACTGGCGAAAGTGATTATTGTAAGCAGGGGTGGCGTTGCGAAATTCTGCTGATTTTGTTGCCGCCGGAATCCGTGCAGTTGATGTCGTGAATATGTGCAACGCCGGTTACCTCGAACGAGTACGCCACGGCTATTACAGCCTCGCCGGGGAAAGTATTGTTTTTCTGAGGAGCAGCTTCTCGCAACGCTTGTTCCGCAGGGGGGATTGTGTGCGCAGAATCAGCCCTCTTCTACTATGGATACAGTGATTTCGCACCACGCAAATGGTCCATAGCGGTGCCTCGTACTATGTCCAGAGCAAAACTTGAAGTGGATGCGCTTGTTCTGCAGGCGTACTTTGTGCAGGACAACCTGTATGAACTGGGTAAAACCACAGGGCGCTTTCAGGGCGTTGAATTGCCTGTTTATGACCGGGGAAAGAACTATTTGCGACTGCTTCAAATATCGTTCCCGGCTGGACAACGAAATGTTTTCCAAGGCGTTGAATGCTTACGCAAACGATACGAAGAAAAATCTGAACAACCTTTCTGCATACTCTAAAAAGCTGCGAGTTTATAAAAAAGTGACTGAACTGATGGAGGTGCTGCTCAATGCCTGATGTTGCGGCATCTGTACTGGCGAGATTGAAAAACAAAGCGAACGAAAGCGGAAGAACCTATCAACTTTGCCTGCAGCTTTTGCCAGGAGGAATTTCTGCGCCGATTGAAGAATCCAAATATGCTGAAAATCTTGTACTTAAAAGGGGCGGTTTGTTCATCTATACCATTACCGATTTTGACAGTCGTGACAATGGATATAGACTTTCTTCTCCGGAAAGTGCCAAACACACCGGAGCAGCTGAAAACTGTGCTGGAGGAAATTATTTCCGCTCCTACTGGAAATGATTTTGTGACTTATGAAATTAAAAGTATTGCGCCGATTGCTGTAGCGAAAAAATACGCAGGAATCGGTGCATCCCTCCTCGATCAAGAACACAAAACACCGCTCAGCATTGATTTTGGTGTAGGTGACGTTATCGTTCCAAAGTATGAAAAGAGGAAGATTCCTACGCAGCTTGAAGATTTTTCCGCTCCGGCGGTAAATACATACTCTCTTGAAACGACCATCGCAGAAAAAAATCGATGCAATCCTCAATCTGATGGAATTCTCCAGCAGAATGAAGGACTATTACGATATTTATTATCTGGCAAATAAATTTGACTTTTTGACGGCGTGTTGCTGACCGAAGCCATGAAAAAGACCTTTGCCAACCGTGACCACAGTTTTACCGTGAAGCAATTCGAGCAGGTGATGGCTTTCAACAGCGATGAAGCAATGCAGAAAAAGTGGAAAGCATTCTGCCGCAAAACCGATATAAAAAACCGACGATTACAGTACTGTGCTTAAAACGATCAACGAATTTCTTTTTGAGCCGTTTGTTGCAGCTGTGGAAGGCAGAAACTATGTGAAACGCTGGTCGGTGTCAGAAAACAAATGGAGCTGATGCCGAAAAAGATAAAAGAAAGGTATATTTCAATGGCCAAGAAGAAAGTGGAAGAAAAAATCAATCTGGACGCTATCCTGTTTAAATGCCGCGATATTCTGCGCAAGGCGCGCAACTCCGGATCGTTCTTTGAAAAACGCGATATGATGCTCACGCTGGTGTTTTTGCGTTTCATTGGTGAAAAATTTGAAGATGGCGTAGAGAACTTACGGCAGAATCTGATCAAAGAGGGACTTGACCTTGATGACGAAGCAATTAAAGCCGCGTTTTTGATGACCCCACTTTTACGGACGGTACATATAACCTGCCTGTGGATGCGCGCTGGTCAACAATCATCCAGACGCCTGCACCTAAGCTGAATGTCGCCCCTTGATACTGCTCTGATAGCATTGCTGCCAGCAGCAAACAGTTGAAGGGGGTGTTTTGTGGAGGGTACGTTTACCACACGCAATCTCGCTCCCCAACGATATCAAGCAGGTAGTCGATGAAGTCAATAAGATCAGTCACAGGGTCTTTGGCGAAGAGAAAGATCTGATCGGCCGCGTTTATGAGTATTTCCTGAAAGAATTCGCTGTCAACGCCACGAAAGAAGAGGGCGAGTTCTACACCCCACACGATGTTGTGCAGCTGATCGCGACGATGATCGAGCCGTTTGACGGCACACTCTATGACCCCTGCTGCGGTTCTGGCGGTATGTTTGTCCAGAGTACCGATCTTATCCGGGAAAAGCGCGGCGATATCAGAAGGATCAATGTCTACGGTCAGGAAAAAGGAAGCTGCAACCTACCGTCTGGCGAAGATGAACCTGGCCCTGCGCGGCATCAGCCATAATCTCGGCGAAGAAAGCGACTCCACTTTTACGCACGATCTGTTCAAAGGTCTTTACTTCGACTACATCATGGCCAATCCGCCCTTCAATCTGAAAGGCTGGTACGACGAGAATCTGAAAAACGATTCCCGCTGGGTGGATTACCAGACGCCGCCGGAGAGCAACGCCAACTATGCATGGATCCTCCACATTCTTTCCCATTTGAAAGCGCTCAAGGGTGTTGCAGGATTCCTGCTGGCCAATGGCGCTTTGGGCGACAGCGATACGCTTGAGATCCGAAAAAAGCTGATCCAGAATGATAAGGTCGAAGCCATTATCATTCTTCCACGCGAACTGTTTATCACCACGGATATCAGCGTCACCCTCTGGATCCTGAATCAGAATAATAAAAGGGCGGGGCGTATCACGGCAGAATGCTGCGCAGCCGCGCGGGCGAAATCCTGTTCATGGATCTGCGCACGTGGACAGAAAACCCGGTTAAAAACGAGAGCAAAAAGAAAGTCCTTTTAAGCAGCGAACAGATTCAAAAAAAAGCCGCCGACATTTATCACACATGGCAATCCGAGGGAACCGACGGCGCAAATTATGCTGTGCCGGAGCTTTACCGCAGCGTCAGGAAGGACGAAATCGAAAAGCAGGGCTGGAGTCTTGTCCCCAGCAAGTATATCGAGTTTATCGACCATGATCTGGAGATCGACTATGCCGCTGAAATGAGCCGTATTCAAAAAAGAGATGCGCGAAGTTCTGAAGCAGGAAATGAAGTCCCAAAAGATGCTTGAAGATGCCTTCAGGGGATTGGGTATGAGCTTGCATAAATATCGATTGGGCGAGTTGATTGAACTGCTTGAACATACGAACAGTGATTTGCACTACGGTGTTGATGATGTGCGAGGCGGCGTTAATAACCTCAAACGCCTTATGCCCACAAAAGCAGACGTAAATGAGCGTGATTTAAGCAAATTCCAGATTGTTAAACCTGGCGAATTTGTTTTCAATCATCGAACCTCTCGTAATGGCAGTAAATTCAGCATCGCTTTAAATGATGGAAATACTCCCGTTATATGCACGGAGGATTATGTGGTTTTCCGAATAAAGGTAGATAGTAGAGACGCGCTGATTGCAGAATGGCTCTATCTGTATTTTAATCGTTCTGAATTTGATCGGTATGTGATAACAAACTCTTGGGGCAGTTCCACGGAATTCTACAACTGGGAGGATTTGTGCGACATAGACATTGAACTTCCCGATTTACCGACACAGCAGAAATATGTCGATGTCTATAATGCAATGGTCGCAAATCAACAGGCATACGAGCGCGGCTTGGAGGATTTGAAGCTCACTTGCGATGCGTATATTGAGAATTTACGGAGAAGAATCCCATGTGAAAAGGATAGGGAGATATATAACTGAATGTAATGCAAAATGATATCGGCTTAACGCTGGATTTCGTTAGAGGGATATCCACAGACAAAGAATTTATTGATACAAAAGCGAATATGGACGGGGTTTCACTCAGCAATTATAAAATTGTAAGCCCTAATGAAATTGCATTTATTTCCGACACATCGCGCCGCGGTGATAAGATATCTCTTGCGATAAATTCATCAAAGGAAACATACTTGGTTTCTTCGATTTCTACTGTGTTCAGGACCAATAGCGATCATTTAATCCCTCAGTACCTGTTTTTGTTCTTTTTGCGGTCTGAATTTAACAGATATTCACGCTTTCATTCATGGGGATCTGCAAGAGAAACATTTGATTGGGACGCGATGATGTGACGCAGATTCCCATTCCGGATATTGAGATACAGAAGTCTATCGCCGAAATGTACACCGTATATAACAAACGCAAAAAGATAAACGAGCAGTTGAAAGCACAGATCAAGAATATCTGCCCGATTTTGATTCGGGGATCGCTGGAAGACGGAGGTGAACCCAATGGCGAACCTGCATAACTATCACGGACGCTACTGCGAGGCGGAATTTGAAAGCACATTTCTTTCCTATTTGGAGGAAGCGGGGTGGAGCTATCTGGCCGGAAGCAGCCTTCCGCGCAGTTCCATGCGGGACGTGTTATACACTGATGACATGGAGTTTTTCCTGAACAGAACCAACCCGGATCTGACTGCGGATGAGATTCAGCAGATCATGGACACCGTGCGCCTTGCAGGTTCGGAAAGTGATTTTGCCACGCTGCATAAGGTGTACGACTGGATGGTGAACGGAATTCAATTCACCCCGCAGGCGGCTCTTCCCAGAATGGTCAATTTGATTGAGTTTGAGGATCCGGAGAAAAATGTCTTCCGCGCGGTTAATCAGTTCACCGTGGAATACACCAACAACGGGCAGACGCAGACCCGCCGCCCGGATATTCTTCTTTTGTCAACGGAATGCCGCTGTGCATCATCGAGCTGAAGAACCCGGCGGATAAAAACGCGACGATTTACGATGCATGGGGAACAGATCAATATCCGCTATTGGCGCGATATTCCGCATCTGCTGCATTATTGCCCGCTGGCCTGCATTTCCGACGGTGTGAAAACGCGGCTCGGCACTGTCCGCGCACCCTATGAACACTTTTTACGCGTGGCGCCGTGTGAATGACGGCGATGAAGTGTCACTTTTGCCGTTCGACGAGGTGCAGACCATGATACGGGGCGTGTACAGCCCGGTGCGGTTTCTTGAGATTTTCCGCGACTACATTTACTTCCAGGACAGAGCGTTCGACAGCGAGGAGCGGGAGATCGTCTGCCGCTACCCGCAGTTCTTTTGCTGCTCGCCTGCTGAAGCAGAGCATCATTCGATCTGTCGTAGAGAAAAGCGGCAAGGGCGGCACCTATTTCGGCGCCACAGGCTGCGGAAAGACCTACACGATGGCGTTCCTTTTGCCCGACAGCTCGCTCTGCGGTGTACCGGCATAAAGGAAATCGGCTCTCCGACGATTATTATGATCGTTGACCGCGACGATCTTCAGAAACAGGGATCGAAACTATTTACCAAGAGCAAGGATTTTTTGAATCTTGGTGAGGCTACAGGTTGTCCGAAAGCCGTAATGCCCTGCGGCAGGAGCTTGGTATGCGGGAAAGCGGCGGCTTTTATATCTGCACGATCCAAAAATTCTGTGACCGTGAAGATGACAAAAATCGGACTGATCAACAACCGTGCCAATATCATTTGTTTTCTGACGAGGCACACAGAACACAGCTCGAACACGCAAACCGGATCAGGTTCAGCAAGGATACGGATGAAAATATGAAGGCGATGGTATCCAAGCCGTATGCAAGGTTTTGAAAGAGGCATTCCCACACGCAACCTTCGTCGGCTTTACGGGCACACCCATCGACCAGACCTATCAAACCTTCGGCGCGGAGATCGACCGTTATACGATGGATCAGGCTGTGGCCGACGGTATCACTGTGTCCATCAAATATCATCCTAGGATCGCCAAGGTCTTGCTTGATCAGGAAAAGGTCGAGCAAATCGAAGCGTACTACCAGAGATGCTTTTGACGATGGCGCAACGGCAGAGGATATTGAGACCAGCAAAAACGGCCATGAGCTCCATGGAGATCATTCTGGGAGAGCCTTCCCGGTTGGAGCGCCTTGCCGTTGATATTCATGACCACTACGTTTCTGCTTGCGCCAACGACCCGGATAGAGTGCAAAAAGCGATGATCGTATGCTCCAACAGAAAAATCGCCTATGATCTGCTGCAAAAGTTCAAGGAACACTATCCGGAATGGTTTGAGAAAAAGAAGGTGCCCGATGGCAGTTCAGCTTCCGAAGAAGAATTGCGCGAGTTAAAACCGATGCCATTTATTGCGATGGTGGCAAGCGTCGCCGGCAACGATGCGTCGGATATGTACAAAAGTATCTCGGCGGCGCTGCGAACAGCAAACGGTCCGAGGAACTGGACGCTGCGTTCAAGCAGGATAAGTCCAATTTCCGCATTGCCATCGTCGTTGATATGTGGATCACAGGCTTTGACGTGCCTTCTCTGACTTATATGTATAATGATAAGCCGCTGAAAAGGCATCTGCTGATCAAACCATCAGCCGGGTCAACAGAAAATATCCCGGCAAAGATTATGGCTTTTATCATCGATTATATTGGAATCCGTGACAATATGCGCGAGGCTCTGAAAATATACGGCGGCGATCACTCTATTGCACCTACGGCAGACGACGTGCAGCAGGCCACCGATGTGTTCAGAGAAGAGCTTTCGATCCTGAAGGATCTCTTTTCGGGGGTATGATCTGGCTCCGTTCCTCAACCCGGCTGGAGATCCTGCCCTGCGGTACAGACTTTTAGCAAAAGCCGCCGAGTATGTTTTTGTTTCCGCACAGGAATTGCAAACAGAAATCAAGGGCGGCAAAGATGTCAGGAAAGTCTCGTTCAAAACATATTTCCTGAAAACTGTCAAGAGAATGCGGGCAGCGCATGATATCTGTCAGCCGTCCGGTGAACTGGATGAAGAGGAATCTGCTCTCGCGCAGTGCTTCATGGCCATTGCAGGATTTGTGCGCAAAATGAATGGCACCGATACTGAAGTCGATACCGATACCATGAACCGCCATGTGGCGAAGATGGTCGAGGAAGCACTAAAGTATAACGAGGTCGAAAGAGTTCTGGAGGATGGAGAACAGGAGGATATTTTCAGCCCCTGAATATTATGAGAAGCTGTCTGATGTGAAAAATGCCCGCATCCAAGCTGGAGCTGCTGGTAAAATGCTTCGCAAGCAGATCATGGAATACGGCAAAAACAAATCAGATGGCCGCAAAGAAGTATCAGGAAATGCTTGAGGAAACCATCAAACAGTATCATGAACGCAGAAAAACATCTTTTACTGCAGAGGAAGCCGATGCGAAGCTCCAAGAGCAAACTTCTGAGGAAATTATCAGAAATGCTACAGAACAGGCCTTTACGCTTTCTGCGTGAAATGAATGCGGACCGCGAAAGCTTCCGGAAGATTGGTCTCACTTTGAGGAGAAGGCATTCTATGATATTTTGATGGCGCTGCGCGACGAGTACAATTTTGAATACGGCAAAGACAAAATTGTCGACGGTATTTCTGTAAATGAGAAGTGCAGCTCTCTGGCTAGGAAAATCAAAAGAAATCATTGATGCAAAATCTTCGTTTGCAGACTGGCTCAACAATCAGAATGTTCGCGACCAGCTTAAATTTGACATCAAAGTTTGCCTGATCAAGAATGGGTATCCTCCGCAGTACAGCCCCGAGGTTTTCCGAAAAGTTATGGAGCAGGTTGAGAACATCGAGGAGCATTCATCGATATCCGGAATGTAAATAGTTATGCAAAAATCCCCCCACGCTGTTTGTGCTTCAGCGCGGGGGATTTCCTATATTGACATTACCGTTTCAGCCACTGTGCAAATTCCCCCTGTGAGATCTTGCCGTTCTCACATTTCTCTTTTTCCCTCTGCGCTTCCTTGCTCCAAGCCGAGAACGCTTCCTGCGAAATTTTCCCTGCGCGGATCCATGCGAAGCGGCGTTTGTATTCGCGGCGGTAGATTTTCAGAAGCTCGTCCTGCGCGTGGCTTTTGCAGGTACTGCCGCATCGCGCCAACCTCTTGCAGGTGCGACCACGGCTGTCGAACACGCGGCTGCAATATTCTGTACTGCCGTGAACCGTGAGCGCGAAAATATTTGCCGCAGTTTTGCAGGTGCGCATCGCAATCCTTTGCCGGATGCACTCGCGCAGAGAAAAAGTCGATCAGGTCGTACATATTTTGTGGATATAAGCACCTCAGCGAACTGTTTCTCATCTACAAACTCGAACGAAATCTTCATCGGCTGGAAATCGAATTTCTGCAAGGACGGAGCTTGCTCATACGCCTGCACCCGAATGGAAAAGTCCACGTCTGTAATACTTGCGTCCAGAACTGTCTGGAACAGGCGCAAAATTTGCTGCTGTATCGTCACAAAGGTTACTTGGAACGTGTGCCAATTCCTTGTGCGGCAACAGCTTCGTCGGATTTTTTTTGCAATCCGGTGTCGCCTGTTTTAATCTATTTGCTCCAATCCAGCCACAGGTAGAAGAAATAAGGATGCCGTCCTTGAAATCGTCCAGAAGCTTCTGCACCGGCTTCAGGCACGTTGTGTCTCGCGTCTGATAAAATTCCATCAGCGAGCGCTCCGCTTCATGAAAGCGTAGCTCCCACGAATTGATATCATAATACACAAACGACAGCAGGCTGTCCGGGAACGGGCGGTCTGCTATTTTTGCGACATACTCTGCATTACCATCTTTGCACTCCAGCGTTTCCGCGCCGTCCAGAAGATAAAACTTGCACTGAAAATCAGACATGACTGCACCTCAAAATAGATTTATAGAAATTTATATTATAAATTGGTCTTAACAGTGGTTTGGGATTATGTTAGTCTAAAAATAGAAAACAAATCTATTGGCTAATTATAAGTCTAAAACATGTGACGCAGAATGTCAATAGCAAACGGAAAGGAAGTGAAAAAATGACCAAACTGGAAACTATCAACGCAGAAGATCTGCAAAATCGGACGTATGAACCAACGCCGTTTCTCGTCGACGAACTCATTCCGGAAGGCTTGCATATCCTCGGGCGCGCCGAAGAATCGGCAAGTCTTGGCTGGCTTTGTGGCTTTGCTTATGCGTCGCGCAGGGACAGGCACTCTGGAATTTTGCAACAACGCAGGGAGAAGCGCTGTATCTCAGTCTCGAAGATTCGTTCCAGCGTATCCAGACGCGACTCTTTGATTTGACGGAGGACGCGCCGCCAACGCTGCATTTTGCAATTATGGCGGACACGCTCAAGCACGGGTTGGAGCAGCAGATCGAGCAGTTTTTGACGGAGCATCCAGCAACAAGATTGGTTGTGATTGACACGTTGCAGCGTGTTCGGAGCGCGGGCAGTGACAGCAATCTGTACGCAAATGACTATCAGGACATCGGGCTTCTGAAAAAACTTGCGGACAAGCGGCACATTGCAATTTTGTTGATCCACCACCTGCGCAAGCTTCGTGACGATGATCCGATGAACATGATCTCGGGATCAACAGGCTTAAGCGGTGCGGCTGATTCAACCTTCGTTCTGCAAAAAGCACTCTCGACTTTCCAACATTTGCTGATCTCGGATATCGAAAGCAAAGAGGTTCTTGAAGTTGCGTGCGGTGCGGCGGATTTCTCTGTTTCGGCGGCGCGGGCTGCAAATCATGTTTCCTGCATCGACCTTGATGCGTGCAGACTGAATCATTTGGATAAGCAGGAGAATGTGATCTTTCAGATCATGGATGCAGCCAGAATGTCCTATCCGGACAACACGTTTGACACGGTCGTCATCTACAATGCCTTTTTCCATATCCGGGATCAATGGGATGAAATTGAGAAAGAATGCAGGCGGGTTTTAAAACGCACGGGAATCCTGTATGTGATCGGGACATGGAGCTTGGATACAATCCTGATGATCGAGATGTTTGGCGATCAGGCATTCTGGCAAGCTGGCTTTTTTGCTCGTCAGGATCGAAAAAGGAATAAGCTGATTCCGGTTTTACAGAAAAGTCCCGTGAAATCGTCTGATTTCATATCGAACCCCAAAACAAACTCGCCGCCCAACAACGGGCTGCGAGTTTGAACGAAAAAAAAGACCTTTGCTGTCGAGATGAGCACACCGTGTGGTCATCTGACATCCAAAGGTCATTTTTGCGTGGTACGCCCGACACGATTCGAACGTGCGACCTACAGAGTCGGAGTCTGTCACTCTATCCAGCTGAGCTACGGCGCATATTTAACTGCCCTTATAGTATAGCATACCGCGGCGGAAAGTAAAGAAGAAAAAATGGCGGATTGCATTTTTGCGGGGAATTGATACAATAAAAGAAA
>VOFK01003933.1_pt1 | contig 32785 bp, 61 predicted proteins | sample 5384121 | NCBI WGS metagenome assembly VOFK01 (sample SAMN12384730, study PRJNA508395) | human gut metagenome | isolation source: healthy gut J | host: Homo sapiens | reverse complement strand
CTCATTGTGCTTCGTTCAATTTACGCTGTGCTTTGGCTTGTCCAGCAGGCTTCTTAACTGCTGGCATAGCGTTGATAAAGAAACTGTTCCGCCGCCTGCTACGATACCCTCTTCAACAACCGCCTTTGTAGCTGCCAGAGCGTCCTCTATCCTCAGCTTCTTCTCTTTCATTTCTACCTCAGTTGCAGCACCGACCTTGATAACAGCTACGCCGCCTGAAAGCTTAGCAAGTCTTTCCTGAAGCTTTTCTCTGTCGAAATCAGAAGTTGTGTTCTCGATCTGTGACTTGATCTGACCAACTCTTGCCTTGATATCGTCGCTGTTGCCTGCGCCGTCAACAATGATAGTGTTCTCTTTCTGAACGACTACCTGTCTTGCTCTGCCCAGCTGCTCCATAGTTGTTTCGCTGAGTTCAAGACCAAGTTCAGATGAAATTACCTGACCGCCTGTAAGGATAGCGATATCCTGAAGCATTTCCTTTCTTCTGTCGCCAAAGCCAGGAGCCTTCTACAGCTACGCAAGTGAAAGTACCTCTCAGCTTGTTTACGATAAGAGTTGAAAAGAGCCTCGCCCTCAACGTCCTCGGCAATGATAAGAAGCTTCTTGCCAGCCTTTACTATCTGCTCAAGAAGTGGAAGAATTTCCCTGAATGTTAGAGATCTTCTTGTCTGTGATAAGAATGTAAGCGTCATCAAGAACAGCTTCCATTTTATCTGTATCTGTTACCATGTAAGGTGCAATATATCCTCTGTCGAACTGCATACCCTCAACAACTTCGCTGTAAGTTTCAGCAGTCTTTGACTTTCTTCAAGAGTGATAACGCCGTCAGCAGTTACCTTTTCCATAGCCTCAGCGATAAGCTTACCAATGTTCTCATCAGGCGGCAGAAACAGCACCTACTCTAGCTATCTCATCAGAGCCTTCTATCTTCTTTGAGTTAGCGACGATAGTTTCAACAGCAGTATCTACAGCCTGATCCATACCTTTCTTAAGTACCATTGGATTAGCACCTGCTGCGATATTCTTCATACCCTCTCTGATAAGAGCCTGAGCGAGCAGAGTAGCTGTTGTTGTACCGTCACCGGCAGCGTCGTTAGTCTTAGTAGCGACTTCCTTTACAAGCTGTGCGCCCATGTTCTCGAATGGGTCGTCAAGCTCGATCTCCTTAGCTATAGAAATAACGCCGTCGTTTGTGATAAAGAGGAGCACCGTACTTCTTGTCAAGCACTACGTTTCTGCCCTTAGGGCCGAGTGTAATCTTTACTGTGTTTGCGAGCTTGTCGATACCGCTCTGCAAAGCTTTTCTTGCGTCTTCGCCAAAAAATTATATCCTTAGCCATTGTAAATTACCTCCGTTTATATACTATTTAAAAATGCAGTGAAATTAGTCAACAACTGCGAGAATGTCGTCCATTTTAACGATAATGAACTCTTCACCGTCCAGCTTAACATTAGTACCGCTGTACTTAGAGATAAGCACCTTGTCGCCCTTATTAACGCCCATAGTAACGTCCTTTTTTTTACCAGGGCCACAGCTATTACCTCTGCGACCTCAGGCTTTTTCCTTAGCTGAGCCTGTGAGAATGATACCGCTCTTTGTGGTTTCCTCAGCCTCTGTCATCTTAACTACAACTCTGTCCTGCAATGGTTTGATCGCCATGATAAGTTCCTCCTTTTATAATACCAATTATAAGCTTTGTAAAATATTGTGAGCTACTGTATTTTTAGTCTTTTCAGCACTCTCACCGTTTGATTGTTAGCACTCAGTCTTTCTGAGTGCTGATTATATTTAGCACCTTTTTCGCAAAAATTCAAGTCATTTAAGGTCATTTATGTGATTTTTTGTAGGATTGCACAATATCTATCAGGATAAAAATTGGTTTCAGAAGCATATTGTACAATTTATTAAGGGGTATTGCAGGTCTGAAATCAGATTTTCGGGTGGGGATAAATGTATTCAATGGAGGTATGCGTATCAACAGTATCCATAATTGGGGACGACGCCCTCGGCGTCCCCGATATTCCTCACCAATTGAATTAACGGAGATTATCACAACAATGTCACCCCCCGAATAATTCAACATCGAAGATACCAAAACCACGGCGTTACCTCTCCGAACGGGACGCCCATTTCTGTGAAACAGAAATTGCGTCGCTCCCCATACAAGTGCGGTGGGCAAGTTTTTCGGTTGCCAAACCGTGTTGTAATTGTGGGCTTGTTCCTTCGACGGGCGAACGGTGTTCGCCCCTACAGATTTATTGCCGTGGGTTTATCCGTATTTTTATATTCAGTTTTCAAGCTTTCAAACAAGGTGCAGGAAGTGCTTTTCTGTGCGATCAGAACCTCTCATCGTGTTCACCTAACTCACGTTGACAAAATGTTTCCTCATACACTGCTACCTTGCAGGATATTCAATTTGGGATAATACCCCTATACTTATCCCGAAAAAGGGGTGCTTTGTTGCATAAAAAATGCAACAATTGCAGAAATGTTGCCAAATTAAAAGATAAATCATTTGTTTGCACAAGTTTAGTTGTCAAAATTTGTGCAGTTATTACAGAAAATTATTACAGAAATATTGATGAAAATACGAGAAAAAATAGTGTGTCTATGCAGTTATCCCAATAATTTTAATATATATCAATATATGCAATTTTGATAAAAAACAGTTGACAAACGGGTGCGATTTGGTGTATTATTGTATTGTAATCGTTTAATCGTTAAGATCAAACAATAATATATTCGGAGGTCAAAATTATGGCAGAGTATTTTAAGGATATTCCAAAGATCAAGTATGAGGGCGTAAACTCAACTAATCCCCTCTCTTTTAAGTATTATAACCCAGATGAGGTTGTAATGGGCAAGACTATGAGAGAACAGCTCAAGTTCGCTCTTTCATGGTGGCACACAATGGGCGGCGACGGCACTGATATGTTCGGCTGCGGCACTACTGACAAGACTTGGGGCGAGGCTGCTCCTGAGGCAAGAGCTAAGAAGAAGGTCGATGTTGCTTTCGAGATAATGGACAAGCTTTCTATCGACTATTTCTGCTTCCATGACCGTGACCTTTCTCCTGAGTACGGTGATCTCGGCACCACTAACGCAAAGCTTGCTGAGGTAGTTGACTACATAGCTGAAAAAAAATGGCTGCTGACCCTACTAAGAAGCTTCTTTGGGGTACTGCTAAGTGCTTCGATCACCCAAGATATATGCATGGTGCAGGCACATCACCTTCTGCTGATGTTTTCGCTTATGCGGCTGCTCAGATCAAGAACGCTGTTGACGCTACTATCAAAGCTTGGCGGTAAGGGCTACGTTTTCTGGGGCGGAAGAGAAGGATATGAGACTCTTCTAAACACAAACATGGGTCTGGAGCTTGACAACATGGCAAGACTTATGAAGCTGACTGTTGATTACGCTCGCTCAAAGGGGCTACACTGGTGATTTCTACATCGAGCCAAAGCCAAAGGAGCCTACAAAGCATCAGTATGATTTCGATACAGCTACAGTTCTCGGTTTCCTGAGAAAATATGGTCTTGACAAGGACTTCAAAATGAACATCGAGGCTAACCACGCTACACTTGCCCAGCACACATTCCTGCATGAGCTGAGAGTTGCAAGAGATAACGGTGTATTCGGTTCTATCGACGCTAACCAGGGCGACCCACTGCTCGGTTGGGATACAGACCAGTTCCCTACAAACGCTTATGACGCTACACTTTGTATGTACGAAGTTCTCAAGGCAGGCGGCTTCACAAACGGCGGTCTGAACTTTGACGCTAAGGCAAGAAGAGGCTCATACACAATGGAAGACATTTTCCTGAGCTATATTGCAGGTATGGACACATTTGCACTTGGTCTTAAGGCTGCTGCAAAGATCATTGAGGACGGCAGACTTGACAAGTTCGTTGATGACAGATATGCAAGCTGGACAACAGGCATTGGTGCAGACATCATTGCAGGTAAGGCTGACATGGAGAGCCTTGAGAAGTATGCAGTTGAGAAGGGCGAAGTTACTGACTCACTTTCAAGCGGCAGACAGGAATATCTGGAGAGCGTACTCAATCAGATCATGTTCAATCTTTAGGCAGGGGCGTGCCCCCTGCACCCATATCCGCTATCATTCGTGGTAGCGGATTTTTTTTATCGCCGCCCATGTCATTTTTTACGCTGTGATAAAATATGAAGGCGTGCCCCTGCACCCATATCCGCTATCATTCGTGGTAGCGGATTTTTTTATCGCCGCCCATATCATTTTTACGCTGTGATAAAATATGATGGCGTGCCCCTGCACCCATATCCGCTATCATTCGTGGCAGCGGATTTTTTATCGCCGCCCATATCATTTTTTACGCTGTGATAAAATATGAAGGCGTGCCCCTGCACCCATATCCGCTATCATTCGTGGCAGCGGATTTTTTATCGCCGCCCATATCCGCTATCATTCGTGGCAGCGGATTTTTTGTACAAAAAAAGAGCGGAGTTTTTGCTCCGCTCTTTGCTTTTTCATTACTTTTCTTTTTCTTGAGAGTTCCTGCAGCTCCTGTTCATACTGTGAGAAGCCTCCACAGACTTCATAAGCTCATCCTCAACGTGTTCTTCATGATTATCCTTAAACACAAACTTCAGGAATACCGGTGTGATTATCGTTGTTGCAACCACCATGATGATGATAGGTGCGAAAACCTCGTCGCCCATAAGTCCAAGCTTCTGTCCTTTAGCCGCTACTATAAGTGCGACCTCGCCTCGTGAGATCATACCCATTGCTATCTGCAAGCTTTCCTGATTTGTATACTTTACAAACCTTTGCGCCTAGTACGCAGCCTATTATCTTTGTGATTATTGCCACAGCAAGGAGCAAAACTGTAAACAGCACCATTTTGCCGTTCATGTTGATACCGTTCATTGTAAGACCGATGCTTGCAAAGAACACTGGTGAAAGGAACATATACGAAAGTGTTTCAAATCTGTTTGAGATATACTTTACGTCCTTTTCGCTTGAAATTGCAAGACCTGCAACAAATGCGCCTGTGATATCTGCTACGCCGAAAAGCTCTGCTACATACGCCATGAGCAGGCAGAAAACGAAGGAAATGATAACGTGACGTCTAAGGTCTTTTTATCTCTTTTTCTCCACTTTGTGAACACAACATGGTAAACGACTGTACAGCCGATAGCCACTGCAAAGAACGCTACTATCTTAATAAGAACTGTTGCAACATGAACGCTTGTATCTGCAAGGCTTTGTGATAAGGGTCAATGCGATGATACCGAGGATATCGTCTATGATAGCCGCACCGAGAATGGCATTACCTGCTCTTGTAGAGAGCTTGCCAAGTTCTTTCAGAGTTTCTACTGTGATAGAAACTGATGTTGCAGTAAGCACAACGCCTATGAAGAGGTGCTGCAGGAATGGTGAGCAGGCGAGCTTATCGCCCTTTGCCTACGCCCATTGCAGCGGCAAGTCCAAGTCCGCCGAACAGTGGTACGATAACACCAAGAAGAGCGATTATGAATGACGCTTTTACCAGTCCTTTTAAGCTCCTTAACGTCTGTTGTAAGTCCTGCGGTGAACATCAGCACGATAACGCCAATTTCTGACAGTTCTGAGATAAACTCAGTTTCTTTTACAACATTAAGAACGGCAGGTCCGAGTATTACGCCCGCCAACAACGCACCGACTACCTGCGGCAGTTTCATTTTCCTTTTGTTACAAGTCCGAGAATTTTGGTCGAAAGCAGTATAAGTGCAATAAACAATATGTAGCTGTATTCTTCCATGATTTTTACTTCCTTTCCACGCCGTCATTATATGACGTTAATGCGTAAAAATAACGATCTACAGCATTTTACTCTCTGCAAATCGTCATTGATTTTCCGTATCTTATTATAGCATTATGCCGCACTATAGTCAACAGACAGCACAATTTGTTCACAAAAAGCAACAAAAAAGAGCCGCAAAAAGTCGGCTCTTTTTGTGATTATTTTATCAAAGTTTGTTTATACAGCTTTTTTGCCGTTAGGGAATATCTTATCCTCGCAGATACCTGCCATTTTCTCTATAGCAGGCTGTATATCCAGCCACAGTCCACAGCCGTCGTCCTGACCGCTTGTTTTCCATGCAAACACGCCGTTCCAGCCATTGTTGTAAGCGTCCTCATAAGCTGAGGTGATGTCGAAATCGCTGTCGCTTGCAAACGGCCGGGCATTCGCCTATAACGCAAGGCTTTGTACCGTCAAGGCCGAAGTCTGTTGGAGATTCGCTGAAAGGATATCCCCACATTCCCTGCATCCAGGGTGTACCAATGAGTTGAATAGAAGTCAACATAGGCAAGGCTCTTGTCATACTTATCACCGCTCAAAACGTCCTGAAGCGCACTGTCGGATATTTTGTTGCCCTGCTGGCTGTCGGAGTTATACTTTATCATACCCATGCCCACGGTTACGAGAACGTCTGAATTTGCATGGATAGCTGCGGCTGCCTTTGCATAATACTGCTCCAGATAGAGCCAATCAAGCTTGCCACACTCTTCATTTTCAACTATCCAGTCAGGCTCGTTACAAAGGTCCACAGACCAGAAATAGTCGCTCTTTGCCATATCTTTGAACGAGAGGAACTATATATAGTTATCTACAAACATATCTGTCTTGTCGCTGTCCTGAATGAGCGTTCTCCAAGCCTGATAATTCTGGTTCTGATCCTTGAAGTTATCAAAGGACTGAACTGTTGCCATTATATAGATCTGATACTGCTCTGCAAGATAGAACAGATTGTCAAGATCCTCCCAATGAGCTGTTGTTGCACCGTCAAATGTACCGTCTGCTGAGATAGCCATACCAACGTCGCCGTTGCAGATTATCCAGATCCTTGCGGCATTTACGCCTGAATTGTGAAGCTTCTGAAATGATCCTGCCAGAACTCAAAATTAAAGCCTCCGCCAAAGTCGTTCCACTTATCCCATGGTGCGTTCACTCCATTGAACCAAAGCTCCTTGTCGCCCACCATGAATTTTTGTTCCGTCGATCTTGACTTTCGCTGAGCCGTCGGTCGTTGTTGCATAATCCTTTTCAGGCATTGCAGTTTCCGAAACAACGGCAGAGTTGTTGTTTGATTTGCTTTCAGCCTTTGAGCTTGAGGAATTATCTCCGCAGCCCACGTTCGAAACAATCATCAGCACTGCAAGTGATGATGCAAGCCACTGTTTAACTTTCATAAAATATACCTTTCCTTTCTTTTGGACTAAAAGTTTTGAACACATTTGATTATAGCACAATACTGCTCTATTTTCAATAGCAAAAATCTGATTTTTTTTTGCAGATAATATACTCTAAAATTTTAACATTGTATAATTATATTAGCGTTAATAAATCGGCACTTTTTTTCATATAGTGATTAAAAATATGAACATTTGAGGTTTATACACAAAAAAAGAATGTATGTTATTTGTTAAATAAGCGTATTCTAATTTGAACAGAAATGTGGTATAATGAAAGACACTGATGAGGTTAATATTTTATATATGAAAGGACGACGGAAAGAATGAAATCAGTATCAAAAAGATACCTGAGCTTTTATTTTATCTCTTTTTAATGGCAATGACCATATTTATTGGTCTTGACCTTGGGGATATAAATGTGCAGGCATTGTCGGGAGATACTCTCAAAAAACGCTGACACGGAAGCCATACTTGAGGATATGGGTCTGGGCTGGAATTTGGGCAAGTCTCTTGACGCAACAGGCGGTTCAGGTCTTGACACGGAAACATCGTGGAGCAATCCTTAAAACAACTCAGGCTCTTATAGACAAGGTAAAGTCTTTAGGCTTCAACACGGTGAGAGTGCCTGTTTCTTGGGCAAGCACGTATCGGGTGACAACTACACTATCGACTCTGCATGGCTTGCGAGAGTAAAGGAAGTAGTTGACTACTGCTACAAAAACGATATGTATGTAATTCTCAACATTCATCATGACACAAAGTCTTCTGCAAGCGCTTCGGGAGCAGGATATTATCCAAGGTCTTCTGCATATTCAAGCTCTGAGAAATTTGTTACGAGCGTATGGTCACAGATGGCAGAATATTTCAAGGATTATGACTATCATCTTATATTTGAAACCCCTTAACGAGCCTCGGCTTATTGGCACAGGCTATGAGTGGTGGTTCAACAAGTGGAGCATTCCGTCAGAGGTAAAGGACGCTATAGAGTGCATTAACAAGCTCAATCAGAAGGCTGTTGACACCATAAGAGCCACAGGCTCAAACAACAGGGGCAGACTTATCATGTGTCCCGGTTACGACGCTTCCATAGACGGGGCAACTGTTTCAGGCTTCAAGCTTCCTACAGATATTTCAGGCAACAAAAACCGCATCGCTGTATCAGTTCACGCTTACAGCCCTTACAACTTTGCAATGAATGTTGGTTCAGGCTCGACCTCTACATATACATCTTCTATAAAGAACGAGCTTCAGGACCTTTTCAGCACGCTGAAAAGCAATTTCCGTGACAAGGGTATACCTGTTGTTATCGGCGAGTTTGGCTCAACGGACAAGAACAACACTGCGGAGCGTGTAAAGTGGGCAACAGACTACACTGCGCTTGCAAAGAAGAACAACATTCCATGCGTACTGTGGGACAACAATGCTTTTTGCAGTATACAACGGAAGCAGCATTGTTCTCAACAGTGAATATCACGGCTACATAAACAGAAAAACAACACTGTTACAAGCCCTGCAAAGGACGTTATCGAGGCTCTTATGAAGCCTTATGGCAACAGAGTAAATCTTAACTGCTCTTCAAGCGTTACCATAGTTGCGGGACAGAGCAAGAACATTGGCGCAAGCTCATCAACAAGCGGTGCTGTTCTCACATACAAAAAGCACGACTCCGTCAATATGCACTGTTGACAAGAACGGAAACGTGACCGCTCTCAAGACAGGCACAGGATATGTTACTGTTACGGCTTCTGCAAATGGTTATGACAGCGTTTCAAAAGGACGTTAAGATAGTTGTTTCAAAGAAGAGCCTTAACAACGGACTTCTTACGCTTTCAGAAAACAAGCTATGTTTATGACGGCACATACAAAAAAGCCTGCGGCTACAGTTACGTTTGGCGGCAAGGTGCTTCAGGAAGGCAAGGATTACACTATCTCATACAGAAACAATCTGAACGTTGGCGTTACAACTGTTATTGCGACAGGCATGGGCGACTACACAGGCTACATCAAAGAACTTCACTATCATAAAGCGCGCAATGGCAGGCGGAACAGTTTCAGTGGCTTCAAGCGTTTCATTCACGGGGAAGCAATATTACCCGTCAGTTACAGTAAAGGTAGCAGGCAGGACGCTTACAAGCGGCACTGACTACACAGTTTCATACTCAAACAACAAGAACGTTGGCACGTCAAACGTTTATGTATACGGCAAGGGCAACTATTCAGGCTCTCTGAGCGCTAAGTTCGACATTGTTCCTGCAAAACAGCAGATACAGAAGCTTGAAACAAAAAATACAAGGGCTTCTATATTGACTGGGCGCAGAAAGGCTCTGCAACGGGATATGACGTTGAGTATTCTGTAAACGCAAACATGAGCGGTGCAGTTTCAAAGCATTTGACAGCAAACAAGCCTGACACGCTGACAGTAAGCGGTCTGGCAGGGGGACAAGGTTTACTATGTTCGTGTTCGTTCTTACACAAACGTAAACGGCAAGGTATACTACGGCGCATGGTCTGATATAAAAGAGCATAAAGACAGCTAACAACGACATCACAAAGGCTACTGTTTCGGGCATTTCCACAAAGAGGCGTTCACAGGAAAGGCTATTACACAGAACGTAACTGTAAAGGTGGGAAACACTGTTCTTAAAAACGGCACTGACTACACAGTTTCATACTCAAACAACAAAAAAATCGGCAAGGCAATTGTCAAGATAACAGGCAAAGGCAAATATGGTGGCATTATCACAAAGACCCTTACCATAAACCCTGCCAAGCAGGAGATACAAAAGCTTACGTCTAAATCCAAAGGCATTTTTCGTGGATTGGGCGCAGAAAGGCTCTGCTACTGGATACGAGATACAGTACGCTACAAACTCAAAGTTCACTGGTGCTAAGAAAGTGACTATCACAAACAACAAGACAGACAAGACCACTGATTCAAAGCTTTCAGGCAAAAAGAAATACTATGTTCGTGTGAGATCTTACACAACTGTAGGTGGCACAAAGTATTACGGCGCTTGGTCGGCTGTTAAGAATGTTACCACTAAGAAATAAGGCTATATTGGCATAATGAAAATACCGACGGCTCGGGTTGATCGGTCGGTATTTTTTTGCGATATTTTTCAGTTTGTGGGGAAGCTAGGCGGGCGAACGTTGTTCGCCCCTGCATGGGGTCGGGGTTTTATCCGTTGGTGCTTGCCACAAAGAAGTATGTTATGTAGGACAGGACGATAAATGCAGAAGAAAGATAGCTCAGGGTGCTGACTATGGCTTTGCAGGGGGCTTTTTTCAGAGCGGTTGCAAAGGTCTGTGAAAAGTCCGATATTTATAAGTCCTATGAGCATACATGGGATTATGTATCTGAAATTCATTGTGCAGATAAAAGGATATCTGATGCAGAAGTTATAATAGTTGCCTAAGATAGTGGCATAGACCACTGTGAGCATGAGTTTTTCGGTGAATCTTGCGTTATCGGTCTTTACAAAAAGCACTATGAGCATTGCAATAAACGCTATGACCGCAAGAACCAGAGCTATCCAGAAAAGTGCATATGGCACAAGCATTGCGTTTTCGGGGAAGAAAGTTTCGTTTATGCCCTCGCCGAAAAGCGAGTTTTTAAGCATTGCTATGGTAGGGTTCTACTCTTTATAGCTTCTCTCCGCCCCACTGCTCAAAGACTATTTTGATCTGTGAGAAGCTGAAGTCTGTAAGGCGGTGTCTGGCGGTGAGGTCGCCTATATACTGGCTGTCGGCATTTGAAAGGCTTGGGACATAGTTTGGTTTTTACGCCAAAGCACAGGTAGTTTCTCACGCTCCACCACAGTCCCAGAGGACAGCATATTACACCGAAAAAGGCACATTTGACCCAGGCGGTTTGCGATATTCTTACGATTTTGCACAAGCGCCATAAAAAGAAAAAAGTATGGCTACGGCAGGGGCGATAAGCCCTACGGATATTTTTGTCATCATGCCAAGACCGATACAGAGGGCGGCTTTGACGATATTCTTTTTGCGGTCTGTTCTCTATACCATTTCAGCACGCAATATATTGCTCCCACTGTAAAGCACAGCATGAGAGGGTCGTTATTTATTCCCCTGACATAAGGACAAGGTATGGATACATACAGCACATACCGAACGGGATAGTCAGGGCTTTGCCTTTTAAGGTCAAAGAGCCTTAATATCTTATAGACTGTTATTGTTACGGCACAGACATAGAAGAGGGTCAGGGCTTGTATAGCCTCGCACGCCATATAATACTCTATGCCTATGGAGGTGCAGAATTTCAGCCACACCGCACAGATTATATGGTGGAGAGGCGGGTGATAATACTGCCAAAAGGGTGGTAGGGTCGAAATTCGGCAGGGCGTTGTTATTATAGATATACTCTATATAGCCTGCGTGACCGCCCTCGCCGCCGAAATACCACACGTCATTCTGTCTTGTATAGATATCAGACATGAAAACATAGGAATAGCGCAGAACAAAGCCTGCTCCTGCCAAGGCAAGGCAGGTGACACGGTCGTGGAACTTTTTATCGTTATTGAGCAAAACGACATACATAACAAGCACGACGCAAAGTCCTGCAAAGCAGATAAAAGCCGCTTTATACTGGGTATGTACGAAATAATTCACTGCCGCAAGGGTCAAAAAGGTCTTGCCTGCAAAGGTCAAAACTGAGCCTGCGGTATGCTTTCCGCTGTCATCGAGCTGTTTCAAAAACCGTCTGAGGTAGAAAAACTCTATTATCATGAAAACGCCACACACAATGACGCCGTTTAAAAATTTATAGCTATAGCTTCCAAAGCCTGTGAGTGCAAGGCATATGAACGCTGCAACTATATAAGGGTGACGGCTGAGGGTGCGGAAGTTCGCCTCAAGCCGTCTGTCGCTTATGGCTCTTCTGCCCATGTCTTTCCGCAGGGACAGAAGAAGTCCACCTTTCTTTTTGTTCATATTAGTTTCCAGATTTTTTTCTTCGTGATATTCTTTTTTCTGTATTCACGTTCCAGATATCTTTCCTGCTCTTTTTTGCCTGTTTTTATGGCTTCGGCTGTTTCCATGGCGGTGAGCATTGAATGGTCCATATTATTATATCTATGCTGACCGTTTCTGCCAACGCAATAGAGGTTCGGGAAAGTATCGAGGAACTTTATCATTGTATCGAAATGCTTATATGTATCAAAATAAGCAGGATATGCTTTTCTTGACCTTTTTCTCTATGGGAATCGAGGACTTCATTTTCGGAGATAACTCCCATTTTAACAAGCTCGGCAGTTGCGAACTTCACGCAGTCCTCCTCGGACATATTCCCAGAAATCGTCCCCCTCGGCGCAGAAATACTCAAGGCCTATCCAAACTGTATTCTCAGGCTTTTCCACCATATAAGGCGACCAGTTGTTGAATATCTGTATTCTGCCAAGCTTTACGCCCTTATCCTGAACATATATCCAGCAGTCAGGGACGATATTGCCGAGAGTTGTTTTATTTGTTTCATTTTTAAGGTTGAGCTTATTGACCAGCAGACCAACGGTAACAAAGTCACGGTATGGCAGACCCTTGGCTATCTTTATGACGGTATCGCAAGGCTTTGTGCCGTCCATGCCGAGATAAGGTCTTTGACAGGCATTGAGGAGATAAAGATATCACCTGTGAAGGTCTTTTCACCCTCAGCTGTATCGCAGACAACGGAGGTGACTTTTCTACCCTCGCACATTATTTTTTCTTTACCTGACAGCCTGTGAGTATTTTCCCCCCAAGCTCTTTTACTTTTCTCAGCGGCGGTCTCCCAAAGCTGACCTGGGCCGTATTTTGGATACCAGAACTGTTCGATAAGGGAGGTTTCCACCTCGCCCTTATTCTTTGTGCCGAACACCTTTTTGAACATATCTTTCAGGAGGGCTGTGATAGAGAGGCCTTTTTACTCGCTGTGAGCCCCAATCTGCGGATATCTCGCTTGGGTGTCTGCCCAGAGCTTTTTCGGTATAGCCCTCAAAGAACATAGAATAGAGGACTTTTTCCGAAACGGTTTATATAGAAGTTCTCAAGGTTTGTTTCAGGCTTTTTGAACACGCACGCCCAAAAGGTAGCTGAAACCTGCTTTCATGGTGGTGACAAAGCCCATGTTCTTTATGGTTTCAGGCTTCATTGAGATAGGGTAGTCGAAGAAGTGCTTATTGTAATAAATTCTCGACACTCTGTCACGGACGAGCATTACTCTATCCTCAGTTTCAGGGTCGGGGCCGTTTTCGGCAAGTGGCTTTTCGTGGCCTAGCTTTTTATCGTCATAGGCAGGCTTGCCCTGCAAAGGCATAAGGTCTGCCCACCAATCCATGACCTGCTGATTTTTGGAGAAAAAAATCTGTGTCCGCCTATATCCATGCGGTTGCCGTTATATCTCACTGTCTGTGATATTCCGCCCATTGCCTGAGAGCCTTCGAGTATGGTCACGTCATAGTCACCGCCGTTTTTAAGAAGCTCTATTGCCGCAGTCAGGCCGGCTGGGCCTGCGCCTATAATAATTACCTTTTCCATGTGTTATCCTCTCCTGTTTAGACTTTATTTTTATCAAATATAATAAATTTTTCTGCCTGCAAAGTTCCATATGAAAACTATCACTGTGGAAACGAGTTTGCCCACAAGATAATATTTATCCTGCGGGAGAAGTGTGCCGAATATGAGCTTTGAAGCAAGGATATCCTTGAAAAGCCATATTATTGCGGCGTTTATGCCAAGTCCCACAACTCCCACGGCGGCAAATGCCGCAAACTCTGCAAAGCGGTTTTTATCTTTGAATTTTTGAATATCCAAAACGTACTCAGAACATAATTCACCAAAAAGTCCTGCCACGAAAGAGATAGTCGCGGCAATGACGGGGTCGAAGCGGCAAAAAGCTCCACAAGTGCGGTCATAATGCCGTAATCCACCACAAAGGCAAAGCCACCCACAAAGACGTATCTGAAAAACTGTATGAATGTATTATCGGTATCACCCGAAAAAAAGTTGTTTTATCTTCATTTTTTTATGTTCCGTTCTGAAAGGTTTCTTGTGGGCAACACTGCAAAAAGTGAGCCTACTATATATAAGTACGTTTTAAAAAGGCAAAAAATGTCGCTATTTTTTTTACAAAATTCTATCTTTCGCACAAATATATGACACTGTTTTTTGTACATGGTGCTTAAACACAAAGTTCATAAAGCATTAATTAATATTATACAACTTTTATGTCGTTTCGTCAAGCTAAATTATGCAAAAAATAAAAAGCGGACGGTTTTATCCGTTCTCTGAGGGTGTATGAAAATTTTTGCCGATCGGTCAATGACAAAAGTCGACAAAGGTCGCCCATACAAGTTTTTTTCAGAACCATTACAGATCATATTCTGTTATGAGGTTTAAGTCTTTTATCTTCATACATATATTTATCTGCGATGTGCATAACGTCGTCAAACCAGAAATTCTCTACCGGAGCAACGGCTGCGCCCACGCTTACTGAGACATAGGATTTTCCGCAGCGTCTGTTCAGCTCTGCCATTTTATCCTTTATCTCTTCCTTGACCTGCTCGGCAAGGTCTGTATCAACTATAGCAAAAGGGCAAGCTCATCTCCGCCAAATCTTCCGCAGACTTTATTTTCTATGCTCACGCTGTCGATAGCGTTTGCAGCGGCTCTTATTGCATAGTCGCCTGCTTCGTGGCCAAAGTTATCGTTTATATACTTTAATCCGTCAACGTCCACTGAAACCACCAATGCAAGCTGATCGTTTCTTCGTGGGAGAGTTTCAAGGGCATTATAAAAAAGCCTGTGCGGTTATAAAGCCCTGTTAGCATATCGTGACGATACATTTCTTCGATATGCTTTGTCATATACTTTTTGATAGGTGACGCTTCGGAAGCTGCCCAAGGCGGTATTTAGGGAATTTACATAGAGTGGTATTTTAAAATACTCGTTGAGCATGACAGGAAAATAGAAGCAGGCATAGCCAAGTGGTATGCCGATATAGGCAAGTGCGGAGAATATGAGGGGAACTTTATAGTCCATTATATTCTCTATATCGGGAATGATGTTGGTGCGGTCAAAGCGGGCTGTGGGATATTTCTATCTTCCACGGCACGGCTCCGCAAAAGATATCATTTTATCGCTAAAAAGCGGTTCTCTATTGCTTACACGAGGGTCTTTACGTTCGTCAAAGAAATCACCATTCACCACAACAGCCATATCGCCAAAAAGCATACTCTTTCAGCAGTGTAGCAAGAGTCTTAGGAGTTTCGCAATTCATGATATTCACTGCAAGCTCATAGAGGACACGCTCCTCGTCCTGATAGCGGTTCATTCTGTCCCGGAGTATTCTGATATGCTCCCCCGGTATTTATCTGCTCCACTGAGGGTTCACAGCCGCAGGAATTTTCAACGGACAGATCATAGTCTACTGTATATATCTTTTCGGGCTTTTCACCAGCCAAAGCTTTACTTATAACATCAATGATGGTTTTAGCGGTATCATCATAGCTACAGCCGCTTGTTGTAAGCATATGAGTGCAAAAATTAGCTTCTTCTGAGCCGTCAAAGCCTGTTACGATAATATGTCCTCCGGGATCTTATAGCCCCTTCTTTGAAACTCAGCCCCTGCGGCTATAGCCATCATATCGTTTGCACAGATGATCGCTCTTGGGACTTTATTTTTTTTCTATCATATCGTCCACTGCTTTCAAAGCAGGAACAGACCAATAGTCACCGTAATAAAAGACATCATTTCTGAATGGGATATCATACTCCTCGAGTAGCTTTCTGAAAACTGCTGTACGCTCTTCTGAATTTTCTTCGTCTTTCCTGCCTGCGATAAAGCCTATATCTCTTACACCATGCTGTTCTATCACATGGCGAACCACTTGTTCAAAGCCTTTTGCATAGCCGAATTTGATGCTTATGCAATCGTCATGCTCTACACCGACTGATATGACAGGCTTACCATATTTGGCGGCGTCCATTCTGATTTTTGTCATTACATTCTCAGCATACACACCCTCTTCAAAGGTCACGACGGCATCTGTTATATTATAATCAATAAGGTCAAACACAGACTGCTTTCGCCTTTTTTCAGACAGAGTCTTCCAATAAAGGTCTGAGCAGGTGTGATATACAAACAGCCTGTAATCGTTTTCAACGGCAAAATTATTAAGAGCCCGTATGATTCTATAATTACGCTCATCATAGACTTTACACATACAGACAGCAATTATTTTGATGTTACCGATCATACAGCACAGCTCCTTTTCTTTAAATTCAAACACAGTGTTATTATAACATGATTTAATGAATAAATCAAGAGAAAATCGGACGATTTTTTAAGAAATTAAGACATAGTTTCGCACACTTGATTAAATAATTAAAGAAAAAGGAGCAGGCTGTTAATCCAGTCTGCTCACATCGTTCCATGACCTTACACGCTGATAAGACATTTTATGCTGTTGGAGATACTCGTCGGTATTTTCGGGAGGGCTGGCGATATCCTGTGGTTTATCGCTTGTAAAGATATCCTCATAATCGTTAGTTATGACCTTATCGCCATCTTGGTTATCGAGCAATTTTTGCAGGTTTTCGGTCATTTTATCACGGGTAAGCCCCCTCGAAGTCTATACGCTCTTTTCTGCCGTCGAAGGGAAAGTTGGAGAGTTTACGCATGAAATTAAGGTCAGACACAGTTTTTGCGGTGATGACAGCGGCTACTATAAGGTAGGCGAGCATAACGAAAGTATCGCCTGACACGCTTTCAAAAAGGGCGAATTTCAGACCCATATATAATATCATCACGACAGGGGAAGCGACTATCAATTTAGTTGTATCCGCCATGAGCAAAAGCACCGCAGGCGGCAAACGCCACATAGTTAAAAAGGCATTTGAGCTTGCATCAAAAAAATGCGAACATCGCACTTTCCGACGCAAAAAAATTCGCCCATCCCATCATTCCGTATATTATAGCCGCAGGAATAAGCAACGCAAAGGTAAAAAGCTGCAAATCGCCACTGCCTTTTTATAAGCCTGCGGAAATGCCTGCGAAGAGTTTCGTCAGGCAGTGTTTTATAGTCGGCTCTCAGATCAAACATTTCCATGTTATGTCACCTCCTGAATTTATTATAGCATGGGGGTAGGGGATTGTCAAATGGTTTCTGGGTGTGTTAGCACAAACCATGTAGGGGAGCGGCGCAATTTCTGCTTTGCAGAAATACGACGTCCCGATATTTCTTGCCCGTTAAATTATTGGAGAATTTCACAATAATGTCACCCCCCGAATAATTCAACATCAAAGATACAAAAAATACAGCAGTATTCCTCCGAGTGGGACGCCGAGTGCGTCGTCCCCACGATCCTGAATTTACAGCAAACTCAAGCACAGGCGAACAATGTTCGCCCCACATCTCATTCGGGCAAGTTCCTGCCGCCGCAAAATCGCTCCGCTCTTTGCGGATTTTACTCTGTACTGGAGGATAGTAAAGCGGTGCAGAGTTCACCACTCCGACTCAACCTTTATATAAAAATAAAATTAGAAATTCTTCTTTCACCACTCTGCACCGCTTGGTAGGCTTTTGCGCCTATTGAGGGCTCTGCCTCAAACTCCGACAGGGCTTTGCCCTGTACCCACAATGGGTTTCACCCCTTGACCCTGACCAGGGACGTGTCCCTGGACCTTTTTGCTCGCTTCGCTCGGTGTTGGGTACTCTACTTTGTGCGGCACTGTCATTCCCTCACTCCTCACTCCTCACTTAACTTCGCTCCTCATTTAGCCTCGCCCCTGATTTATTCAAATGTAATCGTTTTATGCCTATTGCATTAATTCGCTTTTTTGTTGTATAATATATTTGTTAATATATACAGCCATTTGGCAAAAATCAAGATAAGAAAGGACCTTATTACTATGAAGAAATTCCTTGCGGCGGCTCTTGCTCTTTGCATGACAAGTGCTGCTCTCACAAGCTGCGGTGATTCAAACAGCTCTTCTGCTGCTGACTCAAACTCCGCTGCGGCAAACTCTCAGGCTTCCGATTCAAGTGCGGCTGATACCGAAAGTGTTTCAGACAAGCTTTGCTGAATATCCTGCATCTACGGAAAAGATAGATGTTAAAAACGGTGCTACTGAGAACATGATCGCCAGAAGCGTTATCAACGAGGGCGACACTTCCCCGTCTTGCGGCTAAGCTCGACTACGCTCTGCAAAATCCTAAGGAGACAACAAAGATCTGTTTCATCGGCGACTCTATCACGGCAGGTTCGGGTGCTAACTCCTCAACTAATCAGTATGTAAACCAGTTCAAGAGCTGGTGGGAGGAAAACATAAGCTTCTATGTTGATGTTACTAATGCCGGTATCGGTGCAACTGACTCATACATAGGTGTTCACAGGGCACAGCGTGACGCTTTGGAGGCTAAGCCTGACATTATCGTTATCGAGTTTATCAATGACGCTGATGATGAATTTTATGAGTCCTGCATGGACAGCCTTGTAAGAATGTGTCTTGAGCAGGACAACAATCCTGCAGTTATGATACTTGAGCCTTCAACTGAGGGTGGTACATCTCCACAGGCTGCACATCTCAAGGTAGCACAGGCTTACAACATTCCTATGATTTCTTATCATGACGCTGTTATGCCTGAGATAGAGGCCGGCAACTTCACATGGGCTGACATTTCACCTGACAACGTTCACCCTAATGATGACGGACACGTTATAATGGCTTCACTGCTCACAAAATTCGTTGGCAACATAAAGGACAATATTAACAGCGTTGACAAGGAAGCGAAGGCATTTGACACAAGCACTGCTGCACCGACGGGCGATGTATTCGCTAACGCTACTATCGGAAGCCGTCAGACAGAGGACATTGTAAAGACAACTGACGAGGGAACATTCACAGATGTTACAACATTCCAGAAGTTCACAGACGGTTGGGGGAACGACAACAGGCGGCACTATCAAGTTTGAGATAACTGCAAAGAACATTGGTATGATATACTACATGACAGTTGACGGCAAGTCCGGCGTGGCTGCTGTAAAGGTCGATGGCGAGGACGTTGCGACTATCAACGCGCTGACTTCACAAGCGGCTGGGGCAACTACGCAAAGGCACAGCAGATATACTCATCTGACGAGGTGGCTACTCACACTGTTGAGGTAACTGTCGTTGATGACGCAAAGCCTAACTTCCAGATACTTAACTGGCTTATTTCATAAGAGTTTAAAAGCTATATTTTTCGGCGGATACATGGTGTTGTATCCGCCGAAGTTTTGTTTTCATTTATGTTATATGAATTAAATAGGACACAAAATATTTAGTGAAAACTAAGCAGCCAGCTTAACAAAAAACGAAAATAGATATGATATAATAAATATGCTGAAAGAAACAAACACAGCGATAACTTATTGATCCCTTAATAAGACTTCTCCCGACAGGTTTTCCGACTGTCGGGAGTTTTTTTGCATATTAGTTTTTCTTTTTGTTCTGTGATAATATCCGAAAGCTTATTTATCAGATCTTCAGGCACGTTGTAGTAACACTTATTTATCTTTACGTTATACGCATCTGCCGTCGTTTGTCTGACAATTATGCTATATTCTTTACCGTCTGATACTTTCCACTGAGCAGTACCCTTTGAAAGCATTCCATTTTTTGCTGTATTTTCATCGACCGCATAGCTTAAACTTTCGTTGAGGAGCTGGCGAAATTCTGTTATAGCCGTTTCATCTGTTATATCCCAGTTTTTCCCCTTTTTGCATATGGGTCGCCATACTCGGCAGACACGCCAAAGCCATTTATATTGCTGAAATCAAGTTCTGTGATACTATCATTGTCCACCGAAGCTTCACTTTGTTCAGTGCTTTCACCGAGCACAACAGAGCTGTTTGCAGGCGTTGGGGCGGCACTGCTTTCTGTGGTATTTCCGCAGGCTGTCATTACAGCTATTCCTGACAAAGTGAAAATAAATAATATTTTATATTTCGTTTTGTTCATAATATCGCCTCCATAACAGTTTATTTACATTTTTGTAAGATATACTATGCCATCACAATAGTTGCTGTTAATCACTACATTATCATTACCCCAGCCATCATTTACTATATACCATTTATAGATAATCTTATTACCATTATATCGTAGTTTTTTGTCCCATATGCTACAACCCAATGGCCTTTATAAATAGGGTGATTTTGCCAGACCCGCAATTACTGGAGTATTTAACGCATTCACATTGTAATATGTCATTCCCCAATAATCACCCGAACGTCGTGTAACTGTTTCAAGCGATGTTAATGACGTAACTTGTTTATACGCTTTTTCTATGCCAGAAGTTAATTCTTCATAATTAGTTCCAATTTTTTGGGGTTCAATTATTTTTCTTAAAAGTTTCAAAGGCTTTTTGGGGATCGTTAGCATATGCAGATTTCAAATAATCATGAGACACATAATCATAATAATAGAATAACAGAATAGTCGTAGCTAAAGAACCTCAAGCGTTTAAATCGCCTCCATTGTAATTTAAAAGTCTCGTTTTTCCCTTTACTGTCCATGAAACATCTCTAATATTTGAGGTTGAACTGAATGTCTGAATAGAATATTCGGACGATTCTATTGGCTCAAAATCAAAAATCACTGACATTATTACCAGTAGTGATATCAAAGAACTCACCATTTTCTTCTGTCACATATTCTAACGGACCGCCATAATAGACAATATCGTCATAATTTGCATATGGTGACTCTGCTGTTGGACTATACTCTATAATGCAATCATTTACATCATAGATGATATATCCATTCTCACAGTCTAAACAAGTTGCCACTTGTTCATTTTCCTGATTAAGTAGCTGGTGTCTGTTCACAATATCGCCCATGTTATCATTCTCAATGGTGTATTGAATCATACTAGGCACAGAATAGTAGCTTTCATTTGAGTAAGCTAACACATCAGTTGACATTGTTCCCATGATAGCAAAAAGCTAATACTGTTGATATAATTTTTTTCATAATATCGCCTCTTGTAATAATTATACTCGAATTGATAATTATTTCAATTGGCAAATTTAACATATTATTTGTTTATGTTTTGTACAATTTACTAAATAAATCTAAATATTATTAAAAATCGTCAAAAAATCGGCAGCAGGCACATGATAGCGTCTGCTGCCAATAGTTTTATATTGTTTTTAAGCATTAAAGCAATTATCCAAGAACAACAACGATGTTTGTCTGCTCTGTCATCTTGCACTCGCACACGAAGTTGCCTTCAACTGCTTCGCCGTTGACTGTCATAGACTTTACGCCGCTCTGAACGTGGTCTGGTTCTGGATATCGATTGAAAGGTGCTTGCCACGGAAGTTCTTTTTTTTCGATCTTGAAGCCGTCCCATGTGTGTGGGATAGATGGGCTTATTACAAGTCCCTCTGCGTTTGGTCTCATACCGCAGATACCCTCTACGCAGCCTACCATTACTGTTGAGCCTGTACCTGTCAGCCAATGAACGTGAACGTCCTGCATATGGTGAACGTGTTGACTCTGTAAACTGACCGTGAACGTATGGCTCTAAGTATTCTTACTTCTGCCTTATCGTTCATGTTAGCAGGTGAAGACTCGAGGAAATACTCGAATGCTCTGTCGCCGTGACCGAGAAGTGACTCTGCAAGGATAGCCCAGCCCTGTGTCTGTGAGAAGATACCACCGTTCTCCTTTGTATCAGGGTTAAAGATGTGCATGAGAGCACCGTCAAAGTAATGATCTACATAAGGTGGCTCCATGATCTTTACGCCAAATGGAGTATTGAGTATCTCGTGTACCTTTTCCATAGCAGTTTCAGCCTGCTTATCAGATGCGAAGCCTGAGATAACTGACCAAGACTGTGGGTTGAGCCACATTGAAGCCTCTGGATCCTTCTTAGCGCCAACGATCTCGCCGTTCTCTCTGTAGCCTCTGATAAATCTATCCTCGTCCCAGCAAGCTTCAAAGGCTCTTGCCGAGTTCAGGCTGTACCTTGTCGATATAAGCAGCGTACTCATTATCGCCTCTGTCAAGAGCATAGCCCTTTGGGATGATGCTCATTGCATAGTAGAGCTGGAATGCAACGAATGTTGACTCACCCTTCTTACCAAGTCTGAGGCAGTCGTTCCAGTCAGCATAAAGACCTGCTGGCATTGTATGTGCGCCAAGTCTTTCCATTGAGAAGTTGATAGCTCTCTTAAGATGCTCGTAAACTGTATCCTCGCCGCCGTTTGCGTATACGATAACTTCATCGAGGAACGCCTTGTTTCCGCTCTCGCCGATATACTTATTAACTGTTGGGAAGAGCCAGAGAGCGTCGTCTGCTCTATAGCATGGGTGACCTGTTTCCTTAGCGTAGATAGAGTTCTCATCGTTCTCGTCCGGGCAAGTTTCATGGCCTGCCTTGTGGTCGAACTTAACAAGTGGAAGTCCGCCGCCGTTATCTACCTGTGCAGAGATCATAAATCTGATCTTTTCAGCAGCAAGCTCAGGATTGATATGGATAATACCCTGGATATCCTGAACTGTATCTCTATAGCCATAGCCGTTGCTCTCAGACCGCAATAGATGAATGATGCAGCTCTTGACCAGATAAATGTGATGAAGCACTGATAAGCGTTCCATACGTTTACCATGTTATTGAACTCGTCAGAAGGAGTTTCGATCTGGAAGTTATTGAGCTGACCATGCCAATAAGCGATAAGCTCCTTTACCTCAGCGTCTACCTTGCCAGGCTCGTTATATGCAGCGAGTATCTCGTCTGCTACCTTTTTCTTCTGACCAACGACATAGATTATCTCCTTTGTTTCACCAGGAGCAAGGATAATGTCAGACTGGAGAGCGCCGCAAGCGTTTGAGTTATAGTTGAGCTTGTTATCGCAGAACCCTCTTTCTACTGCAACAGGGTTGCCGTATGTTCTGTAAGAGCCGATAAAGCTATCCAGATTACCGTTATAAGCGGAAACAGGAGCGCCAACTACGCCGAAAAATCTTTCTCTCCAGTTAGAGCCGTTCTCGTCCTTACCGCTGTTCTCATTGATGTGCTGAACGATCTTATTGCCCTCAAAGCTTGTTCTTGTGATGAACAGTGTATACTGAGGTTTACCTGATCCTGCTCGTAGTTGTTCTCATTTGTGAACTCTACAAAGCCGAATGTTGAAAGGTTTCTGTATCTGTCAGAGTTATTTGTGATCTTAGTTCTCCATACCTCATATGTTTTGTTCAGAGGAACATAATATGTAAGCTCGGAGTGGATATCTGCATAGTCAGACTTGATAGTTGTATAAGCTGTACCATGGTGGCACTCTGTCTTATACTGATCAAGAGGCTTGCCTACAGGCTGCCATGTGCATGACCAATAATCCTTGGCGTCATTATCTCTGATATAGATATATCTGCCAGGGAGACCGATATTTGAGTTGAAACGGTAACGGATTATTCTTCCGTTAGCACCGCTCTTTACAAAGCTGTATCCGCCGCCGTTGTTGGATACGATAGCACCGTACTCAGGTGAGCCGAGATAGTTAGCCCAAGGTGCAGGTGTGTCAGGTCTTGTGATGACGTATTCCTTTGTGTTCAAGGTCAAAATAACCATACTGCATATTTTTTATACGCTCCTTTTCAATATTTTAATGCTGTAAACGTTTCTACAAAAGTGTAAACGTTTCCCCCATAGATCCCGTCATTATTCATAACGCTTATATTATTTTAGCATACTTCCGATAGCTTTACAAGGGGGTAAAGCCAAAAAATGGGCGTATTTTCAAAAAAAACTTTTTCGGGATTGTTTACTTTTTGAAACTTAAACGATTGAAAATCGTCATGCTTTTTGTCGTTGTCCAATACGCACTAATAACTGATATTTATTTATATATATTGGATATTGACAACGATACCGAAATATGGTATATTGTGTATATAATAAATTATAGGAGGTTTACCATTATGAACATTAAAGGAAGAGTTTTAGCTATGGTTTCTGCTTGCGTTGTGATTTTCTCACAAAGTTCAATCGCAACGTTTGCTCTTGATAACCAGGAGGTCCTTACATTACCAACTTCTGTTTCAGATTTAACCAGCGCTGAAAACATGGGACAAGTGGTTAAAATTCACAACTTACATGGAGCAGATGAAGGAACCATTGCTTTCTGCGCTGAAATGGAGTCGGGATATGTGATATATGATTTGTCAGGAAATACAATAGAGTATAGTCCTACATCATCATCTCCATATAGCGACTTACAAGGCGATTTATATTATGCTGGTCCACTTGAATACTTGACTAAAACAAGCACTGATTACAAAAATTTGCGAACAGGTGAGATTTTAACAGACGAGCAATTCAACGAAGTTACTGAAAGTTTTACTAATGAGAGCATAAAACTTTCATCAACTAATTTTATGAGTTCAAGTGCTTCCAGGGCTAATTCAGGATTTCGCACAGCAGTTTCAAAAAGTATCTGGAACACCTAGAAAACTAAACTACAACACATCTAATCAATGTGGGGCGTTAGCAGCTGTTATCAACTTATGCTATATTGATGACTACAAAGACAACAATTGTTTGAGCGATTCTTATTCTAATAATCCCAGAAGTCTTTTCAACACCCTTAACAATTATATTCCGAGAGAAACAAGCCGAAATGGAATAATAAATGGACTTAGTAACGCAAAAAGGATAAAATATGTAGTTTTACTTCATCGCCTGATGCTTACTATGGCGGTGATTCATGGGGATTTTGGTTTTTTACAGGATACTCACGTCAAATTCTCCAACCATATTACTTATTATAAAGCATCCGAATTATGGCGGAAAAAATGATAAAAATCATTGGGTACTAACATATGGCATTGTTCAATGCTTCGATAATAATAATAAATTAGTTGATAAATATTTTATTGTTAACGATGGGTATGGAAAAAATGATATACGGATTCATTACACATATCAGGACGACTGTGTTTACATTTAAGGGTAGGTGACAAAACATGAAAAAGACAGTTTATTTGGTTTTAGCGCTCTCACTGCTTCTTTGCTCATGCTCACAGACAACAGACAATGATAACAAAAAGCAAGGTCAATGACAGCAGTACAGTTGTGACAACAGCTTCTACAACAATGACAACTACCACAACTTCATCATCAAAGGTTGATGAAAACGCTGAAATTTCGGCATATTATATTCATCACTGGTATGGAGAAAGAACCATATGAGATAACAGACAAGGACACTATCCACAAGATAACTGCGTGGATAGAGAACGCTAAATCGGTATGCAAGGATTATCCTTACATTGACGGCGCAGAATACGGCGGTGCTGACGCTTATGGAATCTCTCTCGAAAAGGATGAATCAAGTGATGCGTATGAGAGCATTTGTGTTATCGATGTTTCACAGTATTCGTGGGACACCTCAGGCGGTATGCACTCTGAAAGTAAAATATACAATTTCAGCATAAAAGATGATACAGGCGAATTTCAGGAATACAATTTGCCAAAGGAAATGATAGATGAAATAATGCCCCTTATAACAAGACCTAATGTTGAATAGCATACAACACATACAAAACCGGCGTGTATCTTCGTGATACACGCCGGTCGTTCTATTATGTTTTTATGATATCTTGAGCCGTGCGCAGGCAAAATCAAGAGCTTCCTAGAGGGTTGATTTCTCTGCTACCTCAACTATCTGCTTATTCGGAGGCAGTGTGCTGTCTGTTGCAACTTTTCTTATTCTTACCTTATTTGCAACGTCGATACCGCCGACCTTTTCTGTAGAAAGTATTTCTATCATGACTACGAACTCGTCATACATATTTCCAAAATAGATATTATTACCTTTTCTCACCAGAGGAACGCCCTTATAGGTGAAAAAAGCTTTCTTTTTCTTCTGCCATTTATCTCTCCGCCTTTCTCATAATATATTTCTCTTTTTTGTTTACTATTTTATTATACCATACTTTTCACATAATTAAAAGAGCTTTTTGACAACTTTTTTGCGCAGGTTTTCAGCCTTGCTTTATGTGGGATACATATTGTATCACACATATTCTTTTGCGAAAGCTGTCGAAACAAGACCGTAGGGGCGAACGCTGTTCGCCCATCAGATCATATGCTTAGCATGGGATATGCGTTTTAATAGTTATCGTCCACAGCCTCGCCTTTAAGAAGTCTGTCCATATTTGCAACGAACGTATCTACCCAAGTTGACTGTATTCTGAATGAGGGTTTCACCATTTAGCTTGACTACAGAACGTCTTGAAGAATCCTTATAAATCTCCATAACGTCCTTTTTTGCCGTCCTTGCGGTCGAATGTTACAGTCAGATAGCTTTCGCCCTCAGGGTCTGTGAAGTATATCTCATTTGTCGGGCAACCCATAAGATACTGATAGAAGGTCTTAAAGTTGTCAACGTCAAGCTCCTTGCCGTCTGTTGTGACCTTTGTTACCTGTGCGGTAGTTTTGCCGTCAGAATCTGTATCCGTGCTTGCGCCTGAGCTTTCCACCTCATAAACGGTCTTTTTACCATTATAGACTACCTCAACGTTTTCTTAAGGTCAACAAGGTAGTTTGAAGTCATAAGGCTTGTGATAACGTCCTCTGCTTTGATCGTTGCCCATGGGGAGGTTATCGGCTGAAACGAGGTATATAGCGTCAACGCCCTTTACGCCCTCAAAGTAGCAATAATATGCAGACACTGTATCTGTTGTTTCACTGCTGTCGCCTGCTGTTGCATAGACAGGGTCGCCTATTTTAAGGGTATAGTCATAGCCGTCTCCCGAGAGTCTTACTGTTGCGAACGGGTCGGAAAGTCCATGCTCCTTCATTGCAGTTTCATCAGGTGCGATGACCTCACAGCTCTGTGCTGTAAGTCCCCCCCATACCATGGGTAGTTGCTGAAGAATTTGTGATGTTCAGGTATGAGAAGATAGGCTCTGTCATTACCTGACCTGAAAGTCCCTCTATCTCGTTCGGGTTATTTTCAAACGCCATTTCGTAGTCCAGATCTTTTCTTGTAACTGTTTCCTTGCCATAGTCAGGCCAATCCTCGTCGTCAGCCGGCTTTGTGAGCAAAGTAAGGTTCGCATATGCGGTCACTGGATCTATATAGTATGAAAGCTTTGTTCCCATTACCATATAGACGGTCTTTTTCATCGTCAAGGCTCACATAGCTGTATCTTTCGTTGCTTGGTGAAACAGAGCCTACATGAAGGGTAGTGGCAGTGCCGTCGCTGTATTCAACTGTGAGATCTGCTGTGGGCTTATCAAGACCGTATTTTGACATATCCTCAACGTTTTTCTTCAACGAGCTTTTTTCGCCTTGAAGCCGTCAAGATTCGATATCATGGAAGCTTCTGCGGTGGCATTTGCATTGAGAGTGCCAAGCTCAGGTATGCTCCATGTGGATTTACCTGACTTTCGGACTTATTAACGGAATACTCGCCATGTTCGTTTGAAACCTTTACGCTTGTTATATCGTCGCTTGACTTTGTAAGGATAACAACGCTCTCGTCCTGACTTGAAACTGCCGCTGTTGACGATGAGCTGGAGTCTGCGTCTGATTTGCCTGAGGTGGAGTTGAGAAACGCCATTACTCCCACCAGACAAGCGGCTGTGACTCCGCAGATAATGATACCCTGCAATTTACCATTCATTTGTGATTACCTCTGTGTTTTACTTATTCTTTCTTCTTGCCCAGATAACGATACCCACTATAAGAACTACAACAGGTACGCCAAGGCAGAATGTCCATTTAAGAACTGTTTTCTGCTGCTGAGTGATATCGAAAACATTGCCTGTGATAGTTTTTGGTGTGATAGTGATACCTGCGGTCTTTCCAGTAAGGCCGTTTATAACGCTTATGAAATACTCGCTGTTCTGATACTGTGAATACTGCAAGTAGGTATCAGACAGCATACCCTCTGAACCTACTGCGATAACATTGCTATAGAGAGTTTTGTTATCGTCTGTAAATTTTGCCTTTGAGCCGACAGCCATATAATTCTGCTGACCCTTTACCAGAGCATCGCCTATATTCACCTGACCTGTGGTCTGTGATATATCAACATTTGCGGTATAGGCAGAATCTGAGGACTTGAGGTAGGCGTCTGTGGACACCATATCCTGCTCGTCAAAGAGTGTGTTTACAGGGCGGCAGAGTGCTGAAAGGATAGCCGGTTTCTCTGTAGAAACGTCCTGAGTGAAGTTATCGGACACATCTGACGCAACTGTTACGCAAGGTGAGTTATAATACTTGCCTGAATCGCTTTCGCAGATAACGCCCTTGCCGACAGAAAGTCCATACTCTGACAGGAACTCATCAAGATTCGGGGTGTCCTCCTGACCATAAGAAGCGATATAGAGGAGCTGTTTGCCAAGATTTCCGCCATTATTGAGGAAATCGCTGACCTTTTTGATATCCTCCTCCAGATAGTCAGTCTTAGGAGCAGGGACAACCACAACGTCTGTATCGGCAGGGATATCCTGGGAGGTTATATCCACTGTGTTCACGTTATAGCCGTTAGCTGTAAGAAGCGTTTGGAAATATGTGAGCTGTGTAAGCTCGCTTCTGCCTGTGAGGATAGAAACATAGACAGGGTTAGGGTCTGTTACTGTCATAAGTGCAGAAGTGAAAGCCTGCTCTGCGTTTGAGGACTCAACATAGCTGCCGTAATAGGACAGGAATGAAAGGTCGCCGCCTGCCTGCTGGGCAAAAAGGGTATCTATGCTGTAGCCTGACTGTGAAAAAGCTTCTGCTCAAACTCGTCTGTGAATGTAAGAAGGTCGAGCATACCGAGCTTTCTTGTTCGGCTTATCTCTTTGCCGTCAACCTTTGTTTTTGTTTCAAATATCATATCGAACTGGCTGATAGTATCGGTATACTCCTAACGATCTCAGGGTGTGAGTCGATGTCAACGAAACGATATGTGATATGGTGATTGAGCTTACAATAGTTTTTCAAAAGCTCAACAGCCTGCTTATTATAAGAGCTGTAATTTGTATAAGTATTCTCGTCTGCGAAGATAGTTACCTGAACGTCTACGTTCACTTTCTTTACATAATCCTCTGTATCGTTTGAAACTGAATATATCTTATTTGTAGTCAGGTCGATAGTGATAGGATATCTGTCAAAAAGCATTGTTGTGACAACATTCACCAGGACAAGCAGAGCGACAAAAACGCAGGTGAACACTGTTGCCATTGTTCCATGCTTGAGCTTTTGGCATTGAACTTTTGCCGTCCTTTGTCTTTTTCTCTTTTTTTATCTTTCTTTTTGTCTTTATCTTTTTTATCCTTTTCTGTATCCTTTGAGCGGTCTTTGCTGCCTTTTTCGTCTGCTACAACGTCTTTAAGCAGGTCTGCTCCTGATACAGAGATCTTTTCGTTATTATTCTCTTCCATTTAAACAGCCCTCCTTTAGCCCCAGCGGCGTTTTTCAAGCACTCTCACCGTGAGGAAAAGAAATGCCACTATTGCACTCAGAAAGAACACAACGTTAGAAAAAATCAAAAAGTCCATAGGTGAATGAATAATATCTCTCGCCGAATGACACCTTTTCGCACACTGTTGTGAGCCATTCAAAAGGCAGAAGATTGCCTATAGTTGACAGGAACGACACGAAGATAAGTGCGATAAAGCTTTATTACTGCGGCAACTATCTGGTTTTCTGTGAAAGATGAGCAGAAGATACCGATAGCGATATAAGCGCCGCCAACAAGTGCCAGAGCGACGATATTGCCCACAACGACGTTCCAGTCAGGCGTACCGAAAGCGGATACGACAACTGCAAAAAACGCCTGTGATAGCGATAGCTATGATATAGATAAGGAAAGCGGCAAAGGAATTTACCAACGACTATGCTGCCAAGACCCACAGGGGCGGTGAGCAGACACTGGTCTGTTTTTGTTCGCTTTTCCTCAGATATGGTCCTCATGGTGAGGACAGGTATAAGCACTATTATGATTATAAGAAGCGCACTGAAAACGGAATCAAGTCTTGTATAGCCGCTTTCAAGGCTGTAGTTTGCAAACATTACGCCTGAATAGGCATAGAATGCCGCAAGGAAAATATAACCGATAGGTGAGGGTAAAATAGCTTCTTACCTCTCGTCTGAATATTGCGCCCATTAGTCATTTCCTCCTTATCGGAAGTATTTTCAAGGGCAGGCAAAGCCTCGCCCATTGTGAGCTTGAGGAATATATCTTCAAGTGAAAGCTCAGAGGTCTTAAGTTCAAGCATATACCAGCCGTTTTAACAACTGTTTCAAAGACGTCACGTCTGATATCCACGCCTTCTTTTGCCTCTATTCTTATATCGTTCACGCCGTCTTTATGGCTTGCGTCGCAGATGACTTTTTTCAACGCCCTTTATACCCTGCATTGCTCTGACGATCTTATCCTTATCGCCCTGTATCTTTGCAGTGAGCTTATGCTCGCCTGAGAGCTTCTGAGAGGTGTTCCTCTGTATCGTTTGCGACAACCTTGCCCCTCGTTGATAACTATTATCTTATCGCAGACAGCCTGCACCTCAGAGAGATATGAGAAGAAAAGGATAACGGTATGATTTTTGCCGAGCTTTTCTTATAAGAGTTCTTATCTCGATTATCTGCTTAGGGTCAAGACCTACTGTAGGCTCGTCCAGGATAAGAACCTTTGATTGCCGATAAGAGCCTGAGCAAGACCTACTCTCTGTCTATAACCTTTTGACAGGTTCTTGATTATTCTGTTATAAACATGGTCTATCTTTACAAGTCCGCATATATCTTTTAAGATGCGACACCTTTGGAAGCTTACACTTTTTAAGGTCATAGACAAAATAGAGATATTCTTTTTACGGTCATATCCATATAAAGGGGCGGAAGCTCAGGGAGATAGCCTATCTGCTTTTTAGCCTTGATAGGGTCTTCAAGATATCTACGCCGTCTATAAGGGGCTTTGCCGTCTGTACAGGATATGTAGCCTGTAAGGATATTCATGGTGGTGGATTTTCCCGCTCCGTTAGGACCGAGGAAGCCGAGAACTTCGCCGTCCTCCGCTTTGAAAGAGATATTATCGACAGCTTTTTGTCGCCGTATCTCTTGGTAAGGTTTATAACCTCTATCATTTTATTTCCTCCTCTTAGGAAAAAAGCATTCATAAGTCTTTACAATTTTATAATACTTATGTGACAGGGGAGTGATAGCTGTACGAAATACAGAGCATTTTAAGTAAATTTAAAGTAGCAAATACTCAAAATGCTCCGCTGTTGAATTATTTATCTGTCTAAAAAAGCGATGTATCTATGTAATTTGTAGGGGAGGTGCAATTTCTGCTTTGCAGAGATCCGACATCCCACTTGTTTGGAAATTATTTCGCCCCTACACATGTTCAACATTTTCGTAGTTTTTATTATGACAGCTTCTCAAAGCCCTTTTTCTTATTCTTGCAAGAGTATCCTCCTTGCCGATGAGATATGATATCTCAACACCGCCGCCCGGAGTGAACGCCTTACCTGAAACTGCAACTCTAAGAGGCCACAGAACGATGCCGTTCTTTACGCCAAGCTTGCCGATAAGGTCAAAAGAGTGCGTCATGGATATTTTCCTCTGTCCAGTCCTCAACGCCCTCGAGAACAGGGAGAACTTCTTTGAGAGATTCCAGAGAATTTTCAGGGTTCGTTTTCATCTTCTTATGTGTATAAAGAGCTATATCATACTCAGGGGAGAGCGTCGATAAAGTCTACCATTTCAGGTATCTCTGTGAAAAGCTCTGTTCTTGCCTGCAAGAGCTTTGCTATCTCGTTAAGGTCAACGTCCTCTCTATGAACGGACTGCTTGATATAAGGTATAGCATACTCAGCAAACTTCTCAGGGGTCATAGCCTTTATATACTTGCCGTTGATAGCTTTAAGCTTAGCAAGGGTCAAAGATAGCAGGAGACTTAGAAAGTCCGTGGATATCGAATTCCTTAACAAGCTCTTCAAGTGAGAATATCTCGTTCTCGCCCTTTGGCCAGCCAAGCAGAGCGATATAGTTTATAACGGCTTCTTTAAGATAGCCCTTCTTCATAAAGATCCTCATAGGAAGCGTCGCCGTCTCTCTTTGAGAGCTTATGCTGTTTATCTTTCATGATATGCTCAACATGGATATAGGTTGGTATCTCCCAGCCGAAAGCCTTATAGAGCAGGTTATACTTAGGTGCAGAAGCAAGGTACTCGTTACCTCTAACAACGTGGGTGATACCCATAAGGTGGTCGTCAACGACGTTTGCAAAGTTATAAGGTAGGCATACCGTCTGTCTTTATAAGTATCTGGTCGTCGAGAGTAGAGCAGTCAACAGTGATATCGCCGTAAAAAGCTCGTCATGGAAAGTAACTTCGCCCTCTGTAGGTATTTTCTGTCTGATAACATAAGGAACACCTGCGTCAAGCTTTCCTTTATCTCTTCAGGTGAGAGGTTACGGCAATGTCTGTCATACATTGGACGATACCGCTTGCTTCCTGAATGGCTCTTACTTCCTCAAGTCTTTCCTTGTCGCAGAAGCAATAATAAGCTTCGCCCTTTTTCAACAA
>VOFK01003066.1_pt1 | contig 32798 bp, 42 predicted proteins | sample 5384121 | NCBI WGS metagenome assembly VOFK01 (sample SAMN12384730, study PRJNA508395) | human gut metagenome | isolation source: healthy gut J | host: Homo sapiens | reverse complement strand
CTGTTGTCGCTTGTTCAATTTTGTATTGCTCGGCAGCTTTCTTCTCTTTAAGCAGAAGGCGCGCTTTTGCCATTGAGCAGGGGCATCAGCGGTTTTCCGCATTTGTTTAGGACAAGAGTTTTATCTCCTCGATGCTTTCGACCGGTTTGTGATCCTTCCGCCAATGTTGGAAGGGGTTTCAAGCCGACAGCACCGCTCCTGCCTCTCAGAGCTTTTAACCATCGGCCGCAGAGCGCGGGACTAGAGATCTGCATCCCGCGGTGCCTATAGGTTCCGACCAACGTAGTCAAACGCACGGCCTGAGGGCTGAGCAACTAGAGGCTTTTCAAGCCTCGGCCTTTGGAGCCGAGGTAGTTGACTTTAGCTTTATCAAATAATTCTCATGGTCTGATTCTAGCCAATCCGATTCAAAAAATTAAACCTTTTTACCGAGCGCAGCTCCTAATCTGATTTCTTTTCAAAAAAATCCTTTTCAAATCGCAAGTTACAGGTTTTAGGAAAAATCGCTCCTGTGCTATTATTTTTTCTTTTTAGAGGCCGGGCAGTCGTGAGGTTCAAATAATTTTTTTGACTTCTTTGCCTTTTCTCGAGTTGCATCCTTTAAATATTACGCAAATGGCTTACCCTAAATCTCCTGCTATCGCTCTTTGGAATCCTGTTTGGACAGTTATTTGGTCTTATATCTTTACTCGGTTTTCGAGCATTTCTTCAAAGAACCAACTGGAGCGAAATGGGAGAGCAGGATCGCACGGCCAACAGCCATATGTGGATGATCCTCGGATTAGTCTTCATGTTCGGCTATCTTCTGCTGGAACCATGGCTTCCCGAATCCAATTTTGAAGATTTCTACTTCTTAGGTTCTTACACTTTGTTTTACGCCGCTTGGGTTATTTTTGACGGCTGGGCTCAGGTGCCTTTCGTTCGTGACCGATATGGCGATAACTACCATCATCGTCTTTGGGGCAAACCGATTATGCTCGGTGCAGGGGGCCTTGTCCTTTGGATGATGATGTCTTTAACTTACGTGATTGCCGTCATCACTTTATTCCCTGACGTTCTGCCGCCTCAGCTTCCTCCGAGCCCTAATCTATGTCCGGCTTCTTTGATAAGCTTCCCGAAATCTCGCCTAAAAAACAGGCTCCAGCGGAAAAAACCGTTTTTGATCCGTATGCGTTTCTGAATTTAAGGCCGGAACCACAAACGGCGGAGGATCGTTTCAAAGAAGCCAAAGAACTGCTTTCTGCAGAATCCAACACGGCCATCCAATATCTCAAAGCCGCAGCCGAAGAAGAACACGCTGCTTCTTTAGATCTTCTCGGTATGCTTTATGCCACCGGCCAGCTTTTAGAGAAAGATCCCAAACGAGCGGCCGACTTATTTAGAAAAGCAGCCGTTCTTGGGGAAACGAGCGCCAAATTCCATTTGGCTATGGCATTGCGCGAAGGGTTCGGGGTTCGCCGAAACCTAGAAGAATCTTTTGCATGGCTTCGTGTTGCCGCAAAAAGAAAAGTCTCCCGAAGCGATGTTTGCTCTGGCCGAGGCCTATGACCAGGGTTTGGGCGTTGAAAAAAACGCCGAGATTGCTGAGACCTTCTTTAGCCAAGCCGCTTTAAAAGGAGAAAGGCGCGCCATTATGCGAATGGTCCGCCTGACTTCCGAAGGGCCTCATCTCAATCCTAAACTTTGTCTTCACTGGCTGTTTAAGGGAGCAGCTAAAAAATTCCTGTCTGCTTCTTCTTGCCGTAGGGCGCTATTGGCTCGAGACGACGCCTAAAAAGTCCCTCCGGGGACTGGGCTTTAGGAGGAAGGCGCGCTTAACCGGAAGATCCCGATTGTCTTCTCGAACTGGGATTTTTCTGGTCTAGCGGCAGATTTGCGCCTACTGACATCGTGGCGGCCATTGTCTATTGCCACCTTGCCTCTACTTTCGGCAGCTGGAAAGCAGCGCAAAAACTCTCCGAACTTCGCACCTTGGCGCAAAGAGAACAACTGATGGAAGCTGCGGGCATCGCAGCCTTCCCGAGTTCGCAGCTCGTTGTACAAGAAACAATTAAGCGCCGCAATCACGGCGCTTAACATGCTACACAACGCAGCGAGCAGGATTTGTTAGCTGTCTTCCCACTCAATCGCTCTTTCTTCTTCTGCCTTGAGCGGATGAAATGTGCTCTGGTAAGAATCTCTCAATTCTTCAAGACAAGTGGAAGCCAACGGCGCAATGTCTCCGGCCAGAATGCCGGAATTCAAACCGTCGACAACTGCACCGTGGAGATAAACGGCGGATAAAAAACGCAGTCCATCAATTCAAAAGTGCTGAGCAAACATTGCGCCGATCATTCCCGGAAAGGGCGTCGCCGGATCCGGCAGTTGCCAATGCCGGAGAACCTGTCGGATTGATCCAGCTGACGGAGCTGCGCTGAGTCACAATCGTGCCTGCGCCTTTCAGAACATTGACGGCTCCGGTGAGAATACCTAAGTCAAGGGCGCGAGAAATAGACGGTCTTTATTGATTTCTTCTACCGGGCAGTCCTGAGGATCCCGTGCGGCTTCGGCGGCATGGGGCGTCAGGGCAAACCGTATGAGCAAAATCGGTGTTACTAAGACAAAATCTCTTCGTCCTGAGCAATCATCGTCAAAGCGTCTCCGTCGATGACCAAAGCAGCTTTGGATTTCAGGCATTCAATGAACCGCTGTTTTGCCTGATCGGTAAAGCCCAAAAGCTGGACCGATGACGATGGCATCCATTTCATCAATATTGATTTTACGGGGAAACATTAATTCCGGGCAGAACGGGTCAAGCTTCATGTCCCTTCTAAGAGTTCGACATAAACACGGCCTGCACCCATATACAAACCTGAACGTGCGGCAATTAAAGCTGCTTCCGACGGTTCCCTTTCCTCCGCCGATAATGCCTAATCGACCGTAATCGGCTTTGAAGTATTCTTTAAGCGAGGCGCGCAGACATGCTTTTTCTGAAAAGTCCTGACTTCGAGGAGGCTGATTTTGGTAAGCGGAATGGAAATACCGAGGTTATCCATTTTGACGCGGCCGCAGGCATCCGGCCCAAGGCCGGTAAAGAGCCCTACCTTGCCGCTTAAGAAAGAAATCGTTGCATCGGCCTTGCAGCCTGCTCTGTCACCGACCCAAGTGCCGGTTTCTGAGTTCAAGCCGGAAGGTATATCCAAAGAAACGTGCAATGCGCGTCTTTCGTTAAACCACATTGCTGCATCGAGGAATTCATGTCTTTAAGGGGGCGCTCCAAAACCGATGCCGAAAAATCGCATCTACGACAATATCGGCCTTCGGTGTGTCGTAAGGATCGGTGTAAACGGTTCTGCCTAGCTTTTCCCACTCCGCCAAAGCAGCCTTTGCCTCTTCGCTCTTAGGTGCTTTGCCGGCGACCTGGACGACGTTGACGTCGTATTCTTTATTTAAAAGTTCGATCGCTGTTCGGTACCCGTCGCCGCCGTTGTTGCCGGACCGCACACCACTGTCACTCGGGCCGGAGCAGGATAAAGATCGGAGATGAACTCAGCAGCGGCTTTGCCTGCTCTCTCCATCAAAACTCCGGGCCCTAAGATACGGGCGTATTTTCCTCGAGTTCTCTTAACTGAGGAATCTGAAGTAAGGAAACCGACATGGATTATTACCTTTAAAGAAAGGAGACTGCCGGCTCGGACAGTCTCAAAGAATATTCGTGAAACTATTTTCGTTTAACAAATCGCATCGGACTATAGGGCGTCGGATCGATTGCCGGCGTCTTTTTCTCAATAATATCCGGAAGGAAGTTCTGCGCAACCCTCAGACAAAGCCCAGCCGTTCAATCCTGTGACAAACATTGAGGTACAAGCCTTCGAAAGGTGTTTCCCCACAGGACGGGAGGCTGTCCGGATGGACAATACATTTGCCGATCCAGTTGGTGGATTCGGTCCATTGAGCCGCTGTGGGCAGAAGCTACAACTGGCCTCATAGATTTCTTCGATCACTTTGTCTGTCATATCGTGAGAAGATTCTCCGAGCCAATAACGACCGCAGACTCTGACGCGATTGCCTAAACGGGTAACAAGAAGATCTTTATTGTCAAAAATAAGCGTGCAATGCGGCGGAACATTCATCGGATCGATGGTTGCCGTCACGGCCCAGCCTGTCAGCTGCATCGTCGGGAGGTCAAGCTTGCCTTCAAGCAGCGGCTTTGTACCTAAATTACTGCAGAGAACGACGGCATCACTGGCGATTTCGCCTTTGTCCGTCTTCACACCGACGGCCTTATTGTTTTCGTCAAACATTAGGCCCGTAACTTCGGTGTGATACATCATGGTCAGATTCTTTTGGCTGACATTGATGGCCTGAATCTGTTTAGAGTAATAACAGCCGTTGCCGGAGAGTTCCTGGGGGAGATAAGAACATCCCAAGAAAGGATCAGGAACGTTTTCCAGAGAGGATCGATTCTTGAAGATTCTTCTCTAGTCAGCCATTCACCGGGTTTTTCGCTTTCTTCTTTATGAGCTTCTTCCCATGCCTGGGCATTTGTAAAGACACGAAGCAGACCGTAGACTGCTCAAAAGACAGATCTTTCCAAACGAGCATGGAATTCGAGTTAAACCGACACTGTATCGAGCTAAAGTCATCAACGACTCGTGATTTGCGGCCCAGAACATCCGCACTTCTGGCGTTAGCTAAAGCGCGAAGGAATTTCATCTGTCCGATGGAAACATCCCAACCCAAACGACGAGTTTTTGCGAAAATGGAGGCCAAACCGGCTTTGCCTTTTTAAAAGGGAGCAAAAGCATCTGTACGGAAATAGGACCCATAAATCCGGCCATTCCGAAACTGCATTCCTGATTCGGCGTCGAGGCTTTCTCGATCAATGTAACGTTATGACCGCGCTTTATAAAAATTATGAGCACACGCAATACCCGTGACCCCTGCTCCGACAACAATGATATGCATTGGTTCTCCACCTTATAATGTGCAGATTATTTTAACTTATTTGTATTTTTGTACAAACCGTGAGCTCTAAAAACCTTCTCACCATTGATGAGCTTTTCGCAGGTCTCGGACTTAAAACGAACGATTCGGATACTACGTTAACAGCGGGCTTTTAGACCGGCCGACCGGCGAAACAAAAAATGCCCGTTTTAGAACAAATTCAAACGCAAGGCACTTCTGCAGGAACAAGGGCTACACCCCTCAGTCCCGCATCGTTGAGCTCAAGCGCCAGACGCATCAGGAAGTGCTGAATCGTCGAGGAGATCGGCGAGCCTAACGGTGATAGAGATTCCAGACCCTCCTGGAATCTCATTGCTAGAAAATCATGCGGAGATCTGCGCAAATGATTAAACTTGCGCAAGCATTTTAGAAGTTATCAAGTCTGAAAAAGACAAAGCAGCTCAGGAAGAAAAAGAATGAAACAAAACAGCTCAAAGCTGATGGAAGACATCAAAAAATTTCTCACCGGAAAAAAGACGAATTACGTAATCGGCGGCCATCGTTTCGCTGAAAATATCAAAGTCGGTCAGAACGCCTTAGTTTTAAACGGTACCGGCGTTCGTACCCAAAGCGATCAGCCGATTTATGCCGTGGCTTTGTATTTGCCTGCTAAAACGCACCGACAGGACACTTCCAGAGCTTTATTGGTGCGCTCGCCGAGTGCAGATTGTCATATTGAAGCCCTTAAACGCTGAAGATTTTATTTCTTCTATGCGCGAGGCGATTGCCGAAAATAACGACGAGACGTATCAGAATTTTATTGAGAACGAACTTCTTCAAATTGAAGAGTTTATGAAAAGACTTGACCAATTTAGAGACCGGTGATGTCGTCGATGTCGACTGGCTGCCTCACGCGGAACGTTTGTTTTTTACAACGGTCAGCTCATGGGAAATCCGGTTCGCGGCAAAGCCTTTATGACGCGTTCTTTCTATCTGGCTCGGCAACAACTCTTTAGAAGAAAAGCTTCGCGAAGGATTTGAGCCTTCCGAAAGAGAAAACCGAAAATTGAGGATTGCAGAGAAAGCCTGAACTTCGCCTTCTCTGCTCCCGAATATGGCAAAGCCGCCCGAACGGGCGGTTTTTAGTTCACTGGAACCTATTCGAAATTACTTAACGAACTTCGGATGGATCAGGTTCTGGGTATTGAATGTGGCATCCCATTCAGCCTGAGTCATCAGGTGCTGTTCGTCAACAACGATCTGGTGCAGAGACTTACCGGTTGTGTAGCCTTCCTTAGCGATGGCTGCGCACTTCTGATAGCCGAAATGCGGCTTCAGGAGTGTAACGATACCGATGGAGTTCATGACATAGTCTTTGCAGCGTTCGGTGTTGGCGGTAACGCCTTCAACCAACTTCTTACGCAATGTGTCGCAGGCGTTTGTCATTACCTTCATCTGTGTGTACAGAGCGTATGTAATGACCGGTTCCATGACGTTCAGTTCGAGCTGGCCGGCAGAAGCAGCAAGCATCACTGTTGTGTCGAGACCGATAGCAAGGAAGCTGGCCTGGTTGGCAACTTCAGCAGCAACCGGATTGACTTTACCCGGCATGATGGAAGAACCCGGCTGGAGCTGAGGAAGGTTGATTTCCTTCAGGCCGCAGCGAGGACCGGAGGCAAGCAGACGAATGTCGTTGCAAACCTTAGTCATCTTGACAGCCAAGCCCTTGATAGCGGAGGACAGAGTCATGTAAGCGCCGCAGTCGCTGGTAGCAGCGATCAGGTCTTCACTGTTCTTGAAGTCGATGCCGGTCAGTTCGGCAAGGTTCTTAACAGCAAGTTCAGGATATCCCGGAGCAGCCGTAACAGTGGTACCGATAGCGGTAGCGCCGAGGTTGACGATCTTGAGGTGTTCCTGGCAGCGCGCAGGTTTTCGATTTCGTCATTGATAGTGAAGCCCCAGCCGTGGAATTCCTGACCCAGAGTCATCGGGACAGCGTCCTGGAGGTGGGTACGGCCCATCTTCAGAGTCTGATCGAATTCTTTAGCTTTGGCATAGAGTGCGTCGCGCAGTTCTTCAGCAGCCTTGATAAGGACGTTGGAGCGGAGGATGCAGCTCAGATGGATAGCGGTCGGGTATGTGTCGTTCGTGGACTGACCGAAGTTTGCGTCGTTGTTCGGGTTGACGATGGAGTAGTCACCGAGCTTACCGCCGAGATGTTCGATAGCGAGGTTGGAGATAACTTCGTTAGCGTTCATGTTGGTAGAAGTACCGGCACCGCCCTGCAGCCAGTCAGTGATGAACTGGTCACGATATTTTTCAGTGTTGTTGATGAGCTGGTCGCAAGCCCAGATCATTGCGTCGGCAACTTCAGGTTTAACAACGCCGAGTTCCTTATTAGCCATCGCAGCTGCTTTCTTAACATAAGCAAAAGCGATGATGAAGTAGATTTCTTGGTTGTTCTTCTCTTCAGTGATGAAGAAGTTTTCTTTGCCGCGAAGGGATTGGACGCCATAGTAAGCGTTGGCAGGAACTTCTAAGTCACCGATAAAATCATGTTCAATACGAGCCATTCAGGTCTCCTCAAAAATATATATCCCGCTTCGTTGCGAAGTAGGATTTGAAAAATAACCGTGTCGGTATAAAAACCGTTGGTCCACACAGTCATCCGATGCAGACAGAGCCGAACGCTACTCAACACACTGCGAACCGGCTCTTGTTTGCTGCGAAGTATTGTAATCGTTTGCACAAAAAATATATGGTTTACCCCAAACTTATGGGGTAAACCATATGCGACGGAAAAATCATTAACTAATTTTTTTATCTCTATGAATTCATTGATCTTTATTAAGAATATTTTTTAATCTAACAAATAGGCTTTGATTTGTTATGTAATTCTTCGTAACAATCAGGTGATTTTGAGCATAGAAAAAGGCCTCGCACTGCGAGGCCCTATTCTCATATCCCTTTAGGGGTACGTTAGATCAGCGGATTACATGAAGCCACAGACAACGAAACCGAAAGCGACGGAGAAGAAAATCGCCAGAACGCCGGGGATGAAGAAAGAGTGATTGAAGACCCACTTATGCCGATGCGTGTTGTGCCGGTGTCGTCCATCTGAACAGCGCCGAGGAGTGTCGGGTATGTCGGGAGAACGAACAGAGCGGAAACAGCGGCGAAGCAGGCAACCAGCATGTAAGCGTTGTCCGGATGAGCGGCTGTGATACCGAGGGCAGCAACCACTGTCGGAGTAATCGCCTTAGCAGTAGCGGCCTGAGAGTACAGGAGCATAGCGGCTAAGAAGAAGACAACAGCGAGGAGAGCCGGATACTGGCTGATGGTTTCAGAAGCAAAAAGCCTTGATCTGAGCGGTGTGACCGGAAACGAATGTATCACCGAGCCATGCAACACCGAGAACGCAGATACAGGCAACCATACCGGATTTGAAAACGGATGTGGAAGCGATATCGCCGAGTTTGACCTTGCAGAAAACCGTGATCAGAGCGCCGACGGTGAGCATCAAGCTCATGATGGCTGCGTCACGTGCAACGATAACCGGTTTGATCAGGCCGATAGCCGGAGAAATAGCGGATGCGTAGCAGACGACTGCGATAACGCCGATAAGGAAGATCCAAACGGAAAGCTTGGCAGAGGAAGTGATCTTGATTTCCTGCATGCCGACAGGAGGCTTAACGAGACCTTCTTTAAGACGTTCCTGGTAAACCGTAGAGGTGCTGAGATCCATCTTGCAGAACATCGTCATGATGAAAGCGGTGACCATGCAGCCGAGGAAAGTGGTAACAAGCCAAACAGCGATCAGAGTCGGATAGCTCCAGCCGAACGGTTCGAGAACGCCGGTCATGTAAATAACGGCAGCGGAAACCGGAGAAGCAGTAATAGCGATCTGAGAAGAGACCACAGCGATAGAGAGCGGAACGCTCGGACGGATGTTCTGGCCTTTAGCAACTTCAACGATAACCGGGATCATCGAGAAAGCGGTGTGACCTGTACCAGCGAAAATCGTCAGAACATAGGTAACCAGCGGAGCCAGATAGTTGATGTATTTAGGATTCTTGTAGAGAAGCTTTTCAGCGATGTAAACGAGGTAGTCCAAGCCGCCTGCGAGCTGCATGGCGGAAATGGCCGAGATCACGGATGCAATGATCAGGATCACGTCCCAAGGAATGTTACCCGGCTTCATGCCTAAACACAGACCGAGAATGAGAACACCGGCACCGCCGGCGTAGCCGATACCGATACCGCCGAGACGCACACCGACAAAGATCGCGCCGAGCAGAACGATAATCTGAAGAATAACCATGATATCCATAAATCCTCCGAAAGAAAGTACGCGGTTAACCGTACTCTCCGAGATATTGGCTTAGTTAATTATTGACGGGTCGCCAAAGACCCTTGAATCGAAGCAAGAACATGTTTTTTTAACCTGCTCCGAGCGCTGAAAATTCGGCAGCGGATTCCGCTGCCGAAATCTTGAACTCAATTACTTGACGAATTTCGGATGAATCAAGTTCTGAGTATTGAATGTGGCATCCCATTCAGCCTGAGTCATCAGGTGCTGTTCATCAACAACGATCTGATGCAGAGACTTACCGGTTGTGTAGCCTTCCTTAGCGATAGCGGCGCACTTCTGGTAGCCGAAATGCGGCTTCAGGAGTGTAACGATACCGATGGAGTTCATGACATAGTCTTTGCAGCGTTCGGTGTTGGCGGTAACGCCTTCAACCAGTTTTGTACGCAGTGTGTCGCATGCGTTGGTCATAACTTTCATCTGTGTGTACAGAGCGAAAGTGATCACCGGTTCCATAACGTTCAGTTCGAGCTGGCCGGCAGAAGCGGCAAGCATCACTGTTGTGTCGAGACCGATAGCAAGGAAGCTGGCCTGGTTAGCAACTTCAGCAAAGAACCGGATTGACTTTACCCGGCATGATGGAAGAACCCGGCTGGAGCTGAGGAAGGTTGATTTCAGCTTCAGGCCGCGCGAGGACCGGAGGCAAGCAGACGAATGTCGTTGCAAACCTTAGTCATCTTGACAGCCAAGCCCCCTGATAGCGGAGGACAGAGTCATGTAAGCGCCGCAGTCGCTGGTAGCAGCCGATCAGGTCTTCACTGTTCTTGAAGTCGATGCCGGGTCAACTCGGCAAGGTTCTTAACAGCAAGTTCCGGATATCCCGGGGCAGCAGTAACGGTAGTGCCGATAGCGGTAGCGCCGAGGTTGACGATCTTGAGGTGTTCCTAGCAGCGCGCAGGTTTTCGATTTCGTCATTGATAGTGAAGCCCCAGCCATGGAATTCCTGACCCAGAGTCATAGGAACAGCGTCCTGGAGGGGTGGGTACGGCCCATCTTCAGAGTCTGATCGAATTCTTTAGCCTTGGCATAGAGTGCGTCGCGGAGTTCTTCAGCGGCCTTGATAAGGACGCGTTGGAGCGGGAGGATGCAGCTCAGATGGATAGCGGTCGGATAGGTGTCGTTTGTGGACTGACCGAAGTTAGCATCGTTGTTCGTTAACGATGGAGTAATCGCCAAGCTTGCCGCCGAGATGTTCGATAGCAAGGTTGGAGATGACTTCGTTGGCATTCATGTTGGTAGAGGTACCGGCACCGCCCTGCAGCCAGTCAGTGATGAACTGGTCGCGATATTTTTCGGTGTTGTTGATGAGCTGGTCGCATGCCCAGATCATTGCGTCGGCAACTTCGGGTTTAACAACGCCGAGTTCTTTGTTCGCCATAGCAGCTGCTTTTTTGACATAAGCAAAAGCGATGATGAAGTAGATTTCCTGGTTGTTCTTTTCTTCAGTGATGAAGAAGTTTTCTTTACCGCGAAGAGACTGAACGCCGTAGTAGGCATTAGCCGGAACTTCTAAGTCGCCAATAAAATCGTGCTCAATACGAGTCATTGTTGCTCCTGTTTTGAATAATGAGAAGTCTCAAAAAACCGCCCTCTTTCGTCAGTCCGAAGACCGTGGTCATACGATTGAGTGGCTGCAGGCAGTATCGTAACAAATTGTTTATTTGCATGGGAATCGGTACTGCTCAAACGGGGACTAAAGTAGCACAGTTCATGAAAAATTCTCTAGAAAAATTTTTTCTGAATTGTCGATAAATCAAGGGTTTTTTACCTAGAACTTTCGTTTTAAGTATCATCACTTCACGGCATGTTTGTTTCATTGCCGCAACAAACAAAACCCCTACTGATTAAGGTAGAGGTTTAGGTCTTGCTAGGACGTTTTGTTACAAAGTAGGATTAGTCGAGCTTGAGCTCCCTGAGTTTGATACTTGATTTTGGGCTTAACCACGCCCGCTCTGGGTTTAAGCCCAAAAAAAATTTTACCGTCAACGTAGCGTAAATGTAGTACTATATGGTATAATTGAGCTATCTTGGTCATGGAGGGCGGCGATGCCTCTGCACGTTTCAATTGTTTCGGTTAAGAATTACAAGTACATCCGTGTTTATTCAAGCTATCGAAATGAAAAGGGACAGCCCCGCTCCAGACTTATTGAAAATCACGGCCGGCTGGATACCGCTCTCTCGAAGGATCCTCAATACGTTGAGAAATTAAAGGAACGTATTGCCAAAGAAAATCAGCTTGAGGCGAGCACTAAGGCTCAAGAAGTAGAAAACAAGCCAAAGAGAGAATGGATAAGCTCTCCCAAGCAGCCCAAGGACTCAACGACAAACCCGGATGTTTTAAGACTTACAACGTCGGCGCGGCACTTATCAGAAAAGTCTGGTCTGACTTGAAGCTTCCTGAGATGTTCAGGCATTTACAGCGAAGCAGAAAAATTGGGTATTCGTATGATCAGACGGCTTATTTGCTGACAGAGCAAAGACTGCTGCAGCCGGCGAGCAAGTTGAGAAGCTTCGCCAATCGATCCGGAAGCATTATTGATCACGCAAAAGTCGATCACCTGGAAGATTTATATAAAGTTCTGGATCTTCTCCAAGAAGATAAGGCCACCATCGTGAGGCATCTGAACCGAGAAATCCAGAAGAAAACCAAGAGAAAGGTAACGGCAGCCTTTTACGACGTAACCACCTATTCCTTCGAGAGTCGCTGCGTATCTGACTACAAAGACTTCGGCATCAGCAAAGATCATAAGGTCAATGAAGTTCAAGTTGTTCTTGGGTTGATGATGGACGAAAACGGCATACCTATCGACTACGAGCTTTTTAACGGCAATACCAACGAGTTCGGAACAATGGTTCCGCTCATAGAGAAAATAAAGAAAACTTATCACCTCAAGCAGCTCATCGTCGTAGCCGACCGCGGTCTTAACAGCTGTCAGAATCTGTTTGATCTTAAAGACATCGGCTGTGATTTTGTTATTGCTCAAAGATTCAGAACAACCTCCGAGCACTTGAAAAAGCAAATTCTGGACCAAGAAAACTGGCAGGGCTTCGTTTACAACGAAGAAGGCGCAGAGGTTTGCCGGATACAAGACGTTAGACGTAACGCAAGAGCTATACGAGATGAGAGAAAGCCCGACGACGCATCGTAATTACAAGACGTCAAATGTCCTTGGCACTATGAATCTCAAATGGGTTGTCTCACATAGTCCCTCAAGAGCCGCAAAAGATAAAGCAGATCGAGACAGGGCCATAGAAAAAGCCAAGCAGGCGGTCGCGGATCCAAGCCGACTTAAAAACAGGGGTTACAAGTCTCTCGTCAAAGTGCCGAAAGGCAAAGGCTCGCCCACGATTAATTGGGAGAAGATCAACGAACAGGCGAAATGGGACGGTTATTACGTAATCTGTACTAATTTAAACATATCTCCGCATGATGCTACTGCGATCTATCGAAAGTTATGGCAAATAGAAGACTGCTTCAGAGTAAGCAAGACATACCTCGAGGCTCGTCCCTGCTTTGTATGGACCGATCCTCACATCTACGGTCACTTTCTGAGCTGCTTTATCAGCCTGGTCATTGAAAAGTACATGCTTTATACCTTTAAGAACGAACTGGGCAAAGAAGAGATAACACACGAGAAGATGCTGGAAGCCTTGAGGACAGCTGAGGTTGTCTATGACGATATCAACCCTCAGGTACCGTTCTATATGAGGCTTTATGAGGCCGGTTTATTTGATCGGATGTCGGCACTGTTTAGTTTGGAAGTCCTTAACCGAGTTGAGGTCCCGTCAAGCTTAAGGAGGAAACTGCATTTACCACTGACAAAGGTTGTAGCTACGCCGACGTAAATTTTAAAATTCTGAGAAGCCCGATGGATTCTAGCTTCTCAATGGATAAAGCCAGAATCCACTACCAAACTCGGGAAAAACCGCTCTCTTTCGTCAGTCCGAAGACCGTGGTCATACGATTGAGTGGCTGTATCAGGCAGTATCGTAACAAATTGTTTATTTGCATGGGAATCGGTACTGCTCAAACGGGGACTAAAGTAGCACAGTTCATGAAAATTTCTAAAAATTTTCTGAATTGTCGATAAATCAAGGGTTTTTACCTAGAACTTTCTTGCTCTTATATCATCACTTCACGGCATGTAAGTTGTTTCATTACTGTCAGTAATAACAAAACCCCTCACCGATTAAGGTAGGGGTTTAGGTCTTGCTAGGACGTTTTGTTACAAAATGGGATTAGTCGAGCTTGAGCTCACGAAGAGGGAATAACTCTCTTGAGGCTGGCTCTTCTTTGCCCATGATGCCCTGCTCGGCCATCTTACGACGCATGAAAGCAATCTGAGTCTCAGGGAGGCAGATCTTTCGGGCAGAAGTCGGGCAAGCCAGGAGGGACATACAGCCGAAAACTCCGCTTTCAGTACCGAGGATTTCGTAGTAGTCGGCATCATTACGGTGATCGCGCGGATCCAGACGGAAACGAGAGATCTTGTTGATAGCGACAGCACCGACGAAGTCAGGACGCATACGGAAGTTACCGCAGGAAGCTACGCAACAGCCGCATTCAACGCAGCGGTCAAGCAGGTAGATTTCTTCGGCCAGATGCGGATCCATCGGGGTTTCAATCTTAGACAGATTGACATTGTCATCGTTAAGGTGGCACCAGCGACTGATACGTTCGACATACCGCGCATCCACTTCCTGTGTTGACAGACAAGTCACCGATAAGTTCGAAGCCAGGGAAGCGGAGCCAAAGTGAAGTGATCCGGAAGATCTCTTGTCAGGCAGCGGCAGGCCAGAGTCGGTTTACCGTTAACGAGCATTGCGCAGGAACCGCAAATACCGGCACGGCAAACGAAGTCGAACTGGAGGGAAGGATCCTGTGTGTCTCTCAATTCATTCAAGAGAATGTAGAGAGTCATAGAGTCCGTTTTCGGAAACGGAGTAAGTCTGCAGGTGAGGAACGCTATCCGGGATCAGCCGGGTTGTAACGAAGAATGCTTTTTACCTGGGCATGCGATGAGCTTTCGCCTGCTGGGGAACTGCATCTTCTTTTTTCTCTTCAGCAGCAGCCATCTGTTGTGTTGTATCAGCCATTTAATTTCAACTCCAAAGATTAAGACAGGGGTTCGTCAATACGTTCGTTCTTGCCGCGGAGATTTTCGGGCAGAAGCTGCAGGTACGGCATCAGTGCATTCTGGACAGCGAAGCGGTCTGCGCCTTCGGATTCCAGTTTGGCACGGATTTCGTCGACTTGTTTCTGACGAACAGGTGTTTCGGGGTTGTCAATGTAGTTCTTAGCACCGTAACCACGCCAGCCCGGAGGAAGTTCCATCTTGGAGATGTCGAGGTCTTGGTAAGTAATTGTCGGAAGAGTATCGGATTCGTTCTTCCATGTGCTGAGTGTACGTTTGCACCATTCAGCGTCGTTACGAACAGGGTAGTCAACACGGAAGTGAGCACCGCGGGATTCTGTACGAAGAGAAGCACCGAGAGCCATACCGAGGGCGACGCGGAGCATCTTCTGTGTTCTGTAAGCATAAACAAGCTCAGGGTTGGCACCCGGCTGGTTCTTAACAGCAACGTTGAAGCTCTTCTTGTAGAGGTCTTCGAGTTCTTCGACAGCTTCCTTGAGTTTTTCGCCTTCGCGGAAAATACCGACCTTAGTCGTCATGATTTCCCTGCATGCGAGTGCGGATCTCAGCCATGTTTTCTTTGCCATTGTTCTTAACGAAGGCGTCCAGTTTGGACTGTTCGCGCTTGATGAAGTCGTAAACAACGCGGGTCGGAATGTCGATGGTGTTTTCAGGCTTGTCGCAGAAGTCAGCGATTGTTTCGCCGATGATCATACCGGCAACAACGGTTTCAGCAACGGAGTTACCGCCGAGACGGTTAAAGCCGTGCATATCCCAGCAAGCAGCCACCGGCAGCGAACAGGCCCCAGAGTCGATTCGCCGTTCGGGTTGGTGCGGACACCGCCCATGGTGTAGTGCTGAGCCGGACGAACCGGGATCCAATCCTTCGTCGGGTCAACGCCGAGGAAGTAATGGCAAATTTCGTAAACTTCACGAAGGTGTTTAATGTGGTTTTCACCGAGCAGCGTGATGTCGAGCCAGAGGTGTTCACCGAAGCGGCTTAACGCCCTTGGCCCCTGAGCACGTTCTTCCATACGACGGGAAACAACACACGAGGCAAGTTCTTTCTTTTCAGGTTCAACGTCCGGCATGAAGCGATGGCCGTCGACGTCGCGAAGCAGACCGCCAGTCACCGGGCAGCCTTTCGGAACCAGTAGAAGGCTGGAAAAAATACCTGTCGTATGGAACTGAACAGCCTCCAAGTTACCGCACATAGCAACGCCTGTTTCCAGAGCGATAGCGTGGCCGGTACCTTCACAGATTTGAGCGTTTGTAGAAACGCGGAAGATCTTACCTGCACCGCCGGTTGCGATAGCAGTAGCTCGGGCAACGTAACCGATGAGTTCACCGGTGATAAGGTCACGAACGACAGCGCCGTAGCAGCGGGAACCGTCGTGGATCAAAGCGATGGCTTCAACACGTTCGTGAATAGGAATACCGAGAGCGATAGCGCGATCGGAAACAGCGTTCAGCATAGCGTGGCCGGTACCGTCGGAAACGAAGCAGGTTCTCCATTTCTTTGTACCGCCGAAGTCACGCTGACCGATCAGGCCGGCTGCTTCTTTACGTTCGGTAATAGTAACTTTTTCGCCGTTGATAATAACCTGACGGTCACCCGGAGTGATACGGCTCCAGGGCACGCCCCAAGCAGCCAGTTCACGGACAGCTTTAGGAGCAGTATTAACAAACATACGAACGACTTCCTGGTCTGCACCCCAGTCGGAACCGCGAACGGTGTCGCCGAAGTGGACATCCTCATTGTCGCCGACGCCCTTAATCACATTGGCCAGAGAAGCCTGCATACCGCCCTGAGCGGCTTTGGAGTGGGAACGTTTAGGGGGAACTAGAGAGAGGATGATGGAATCATGTCCGCGGCGTTTGGCACCGACGGCCATACGCAGACCGGCAAGACCTGCGCCGATGACCAGTACATCCGTATAAATAACTTTCATTTAGTAGATCTCCTTGATCCAAGTTAACCGAAAAGACGGGTGGCACCTTTCGGCAGCATGGGGTAAAAAACCAACAAATTCAGGTGCGAATAATTTCTCTGTCAAATCCGCTAGATATATTAGGGTTGGCCATGAAAAACAATTGCACCTAAAACTGTTGAGCTGAAATTTAGAACAACTTCGGACAAAAGACAATGGATTTAAAGAGGTCAAAAACAAAAGAAGTAGTTTCACTTAATGAAAAATTGAAAAAAAAAGGATGAATTTTTTGTCTTTTTTCTCACCCTTCGAATCTGTAGTCTTTTGGTCTTAATTTGTTGCTTTTACAGAACAAAAATACCCTTTTTAATAATTTACCTGTTTGTTTCTTTCAATTTGTACGATTAACATGGAATATCCAAAGTTGTATAGGTGTTTTCACTAAATATTGAAGCATGCGAGTGCTGTCTTTTTTTACAACAACCTTTAAGAGCTTGCTGAAATTTCTTATCATCTTAATTCGTCACAACTTAATTTTGTGAAAACGGTAACACAGTAATTTTATTCACCCTCCCCCTATTTTCCGCCCCATTTTGGTTTTGTTTTCTACATATTTTTATTGCCCTGCGAACTAATTTTTCAGTCAAAATGGGCATTTCTAAGGAAACCTCCTAATTTGTTTCGCCAATCACTTAAGGGTTTTTCCATAATTTGGCTCAAAGTGAGTTCAGCTGGGGGTTTACGCTATTGTCCCTTTCTTTGCTTTGTTTCAATATAGCGACCAATACGAAAGTTCAATGAAATTTAATTAAGGGAAATGAAAAAATGTCTAAAATACACAAACGGCGCGTTACAAGTTTTAGAAGCAGCCGATACGGACATTAATCAGACTTTTACGTATACCGAAGAGACGAGTGAATGTGTTATCTGCTCCACGCGGAGAGAAAGCGGCTGGGTCACGGTTGAAAAGAGCGGAATCATTTCCAAGATTGGTGAGGGCGTCGCGGCGACGCTAGGCATTGCAGCCGGTTATCTTCTTCGTGACTTGATCGTAGACAAAGCAGTCTTTCAGGTTAAAGAAGCACAATTAAATCGTATCGGCAAAACGGAAGTCAGAATGAAAGATGCCGCCGGATCAATTTTCTGGGCCAGGCTGACATCTAAAGGCGAAAATCGTCTTCTCATTGAAGACATCGATATCGAAAAGAATTTTGAATTAGACGGTGAAGACCTTATCGAAGAACAGGAAAGAGAATTCAATCGTTTTGGTATGATGCCTTCGTTTCAATAGTCTTTAACAACAAAAAGCGGCCGCAGGGCCGTTTTTTGTTGTCTCAAAATGGAAAGATTTTCCTTTGTCCGCTAATGGATAAACCGTCAGAAGTAATTTTCAAGATTCTTCCAGCTTTGACGGATCCATCCGATTAGCGACCAATTAATCAAAATTAGAAAGCCGGAACAACGGCTCCGTTATATTTTTCCTCAATAAACTTCTTAACTTCGGGCGAATGAAGAGAGCTCATCAATTCCTTAATGGCAGGTTTGTTTTCATCCCCTGCTCTCACAGCCACAACATTTGCGTAAGGAGAATCTTTGGCTTCAATGGCAATCGCGTCTTTTGTGGGGTTCAAATTAGCGCCGAGGGCATAATTAGAATTGATGACGGCAGCATCTAAATCGTCCAAAGCTCTTGGCAGTGTTGCAGCTTTTCCACTTCGACGATACGGATTCTCTTAGGATTATCGATGATATCCAGAGGAGTTCCGTTCACACCGACACCGTCTTTCATTTTGATCAAACCGGCAGCAGCCAGAACCTGAAGTGCTCTTCCGCCGTTCGTCGGGTCATTCGGAATGGCGACGGAGGCGCCTTTTTCAGATCAGCCAAATTCTTTACTTTCTTAGAGTAAACGCCCATCGGCTCGATATGGACTGCTCCGGCAGACACCAGATTCAAGCGATGATCTTTCGAGAAAGCGTCTAAATAAGGAAGATGCTGGAAGAAGTTGGCATCCAAATCTTTGTCAGAAAGGGCCAAGTTCGGCTGAACATAATCAGAGAACTCAATGATCTTGGAGGTCAATGCCCTTTTTAGCAAGTTCGGGGCTGCACGACCTTAAGAATATTCTGCGTGCGGCACCGGGGGAAGCCCCGATCTTTAAAGTTTCTGCTGCGTTTGCCGTTCCGAAAAAGCAGAAAGCGGCGCTGAGCGCGGCGGTAATCAAGAAATTGCGTTTATTCATTTCCTAGACGTCCTAATGTTAGAAGGATGGAATCAAAGATCCTTTGTAGTGCTCAAGTATGAATTGTTTTACTTCCGGTCGTGTGAAGTGCGTTGTTCAATTCAACAAGTTCTGGGCGATTGTCTCCGGTACGGATAGCAACCATGTTTGCATAGGGAGAATCTTTAGCTTTCTCAATGAGGAGCGAGTCTTTGACAGGATTAAGGCCGGCCGGCAGCGCGTAGGTTTGATTAATAACGGCAGCGCGGCATCGTCAAGTGTTCTCGGAAGCGTAGCTGCTTCGACTTCCATGATTCTTAATCTAAGCGGATTATCAATGATGTCTTCGACCGTTGCAGCATGTCCTACACCTTCTTTTAAGCTTTAAGAGGTCTGCTCCGGCAAGAAGCTGCAGCGCTCTGCCGCCGTTGGTCGGATCGTTAGGAATCGTGATGGTGTCGCCCTTCTTAAGCTCTTTCACATCTTTAATCTTTTTCGAGTAAAGAGCGATCGGAGCAATAAAAATGCCGGGCAAAGCCGTCAGTTTAAGACCTCTATCCTAGGCAGAACTTTATCCATGAAAGGCTTTGTGCTGGAAAAGATTTGCATCAATTTTATCGGCCAAAGCTAAATTCGGCTGGATATAGTCGGTAAATTCGATGATCTTGAGATTGATGCCTTTTTTGGCAAGGGCAGGTTTTACGAACTCAAGGATGTCACCTGTTACAAGGGGAGAAGCTCCGACTTTGAGGGTAACAGGTTCAGTTGCAAATGCAGGGAGCAAAGATGAAAAAAGTGCCCCGGCGGTTAAGCATTTAATTAATTGACGGCGTTGCATAAATAGTCTCCTAAGGATCAGAAAAATAGTCGTTTCGAAAATTACAACACAGAAATCTTATTTAAAAAAGGCAGAACAACCCGATTTATAGACAATTTTTTTGGTTTTTCTTTTTCTCACGATTTTTCACCCCCAAGAAGCAAATTTTAAATATTTATAAAAATTTCAATAGATAAAAGTAGTTAAGAATCATTTTGCAAGTTAATAAGTGTTCTCTATATCGTTCGTAAAGGAGACACAGGCCTGACAAACTGACGAGTTAATTAAAAATTATATTTATATTTAGATTGCATTTATTGCAACTTTATAAAATATATTATAAAAACTGTACAAAGATGTTTTCAGGAATCTTATTCATTATCATTTGGTTAGCGAAAATAATCTAAGAAAATATTTTAATAATTAAATTTATTTTTACAATACATTATTATTAAGAATTGTTAGAGATCAAATTCTAAAAATCCACATCAGATAATAATTGTATTTTCATTTCAATGTAATTTCAGATTGCGATATTTGTCATGACTTTTGTTGATAGTTAGTATAAATGCTACTTTATATCACAGGGTATAAGCATTTTACTGAACGGGTGAGGTTAAAGATACATTCCTCGAATGATAGAATTCAACTGTACGAATCATTTTTACAGTAATATTAACAGCACAGCATGCTGTATGAATAAATCAACCTTTAAGAAACTACTTAACCAACTGTTTTTATTCATATAAAATTTTGTCAACAAGAGATTTTTCAAATGGCCGACTAATCTAAATAAACTTGTAGGAAATTTCTGTATCGCTTTGATTTTACGTTTAATAAAACAGTCTGTTTCGATTTATTATCATTCTTAAGAAGTGTTTTATAAACTGTTCTAACCTTATGATTAAAGGGGAAATTATCGATCCTGACTATTCACAGTTCCATGTGAACAACTATTCCGGCATTCCATTCGAGACATCGGTTCACACTCCAGATTGCTCTAGTTGCTGTATAAATAAGGTATTGACAATTTAGGAGTGAAATTCCCCTAAATTTAACTTTCTTCAACAAATGGAACTTCTATAATTCGATGGCTAAACTGAGGTTTCGTTTCAAATTAGATCATATCTAATTAACTTTTTCGACATGTTATATGTAGAGGTATTTTTGGATTAAATTTAATATTTAGAACAGGGAAAATTAATATCTAATTTTATGGGGATAATAAGTTTTGGATTGTCACTATCAAATATTTATTTATTAAATTTCATCAAGTATCACATAAATTAATTTGTCCAATTTCCTGACTACGAAATCGTTATGCAGTATTTAACTTCCCTGTCCTCTACCCTCTTCCTCGCCCCTGATCCTGCCTGAATCAATTTTTTATGTTTTGTTAAGGACTTTCCTAATCTTTCGTAATTCATATTCATCAAAGATTTGTCGATTTTCTTCTGTTATGTGACTTCAAATCTTTATTTCCTCAATATATAAATGATCTGGTTATGAACCGCAAGATTTAAATGAGAAATATCATTCGAACTTCAAAGACAGGACTGCATCCAACTTCTAATACCAATTTTTTACTCTTCTTCTTTTTGCTCAATTTCTATTAACTTCAGAAGAGCTTTTTGTTTTTTCTGCCTTACATCTAGTCAGCGCCTTTTCTTTGGCTACAGCCCCGGACGTATCATTATTTCTTCCGAAAAAAAGCCTCGTCGCATAGACGAGGCTTGGAATGTTTTAGGTTTAACTAACGTGCCAGGTATGGAACTAAGTACAGCAGCGTTGCAATAATGCTCAAGGCGCCGACGATGAACCACCAAACGTGGTACTCCCGATCCATCGCTCTCTTTTCTTCCGGCTCGGTGTTTCATCAACACCTGACTGCTTTCTCATCTAACTTGAAAGACGTTCCGGAACCGTAATACTTGGAGCAGCACCAGTAGATTGCAATACCAAGAAGGCACCAAATAACACCAGTATAGAAAGCTTCATTGCTAAAGCTCTGTCATCATATACAAGTAGAATTAAGGCGCTGATAGGCGCACCGATCATTATTAAAGGTGCTTTGTAAGAACGTTTAAGCTCAGGATGGTTCTTTCTCAGACCTAAAGCAGCTAAAATTCCCAAAACGTAGTAGAACAGATCGGCGAACAAAGATAGTTCAGCGATGTACAACAAGGAATTCGTAGCAATTAAAAGCAACGGTCAATACACCAGCGTTATCACGGCAACGTAAGGTGTCTGATAACGGCGGCTGACCTTTGCAAAAAATCTTGGGCATTGCGCCGTCTCTAGCCATCGTAAAGAGATAACGCGGCGTTGTTGAAATAGAGGCATTCAAAAGTCGAGAAATCGCCGCCGAATGCGATACCGGCAGACGAGCAAAGCAAGAGGAAATCCGAGAATGCCTGCTTTGCCTTCATAGCCTCGGCATAAGGTGCTTCTGCCGTTGCCAAAGATGCTAATTTCTCTACCGGTGTAATACCGATTAGATACCACTGGAACAATGCGTTCACACAGAAAACGACGAACGGAGCCAGGAACATGGCACGAGGAATATTGATTTTCGGGAAACGAATCTCCTCGCCCATCGCGACGCAAGCTTCGAATCCCGCAAAACACCACCAAATCATGCAACGGCACCGATGAAAGTAAAGTCCTTATCTTTAGCGATAAATTCCGGTGATTTCACGAAATTCGGCAGTACTCAATGTTCGGGATCATGGTAAGGAAACCAAATGGCAGCAACACCCCAAAAGAAAAACATAAAGCCGTTTTTGTAGCCGTCCCGTCAGTCTTACGCCGAAAAAAACGTTGGCAATAATGAAGCCGATCGTGACAATTAACGCAACAGCAACATTAGATAATGGAATTTTTGCCAGGCCGAAGGCAAGACAAAGTGTTTTGAAGTAATAACTAAAGGCCAGCGCCTCACCGCCGGTCACAGCGACCAGTGAAATAATGAAATTCAACCGGCTAAAACGCCGACTGCTTTTCCAAGCCCTAAGGATGCAAATTGATAAGTGCCGCCGGCGTACGGGAGCGCAGCAAGCCCATTTCTGCGTACAGCGCGCAGGATAAATGCTCACCAAAGGGCGAGTAAAGTTGCAAAAATCACCTCGACTCCGAGGTTTCCAACAACATTGGATCCTGTGGTAAATAAGCCGACGCCGATCACTGATCCGGCGGTAATCGTCACTGCCTCCCGCATGCCAAAACTTCTTTTTAAGGCAATTCGGGCCTGCAGAATTCGATAGATTCTCTTGCGACATTGAAATCTCCCTGAAAGATTCTTTTTTTTCTTCAATATAGGACGGAGATTTCGTGAATAACGAATCCGATACTTCAATTTCCTTGCTAAGGATGGTGAGTATCCTCTTTTTTGGACAAACCATAAGATTCAGGAGAATACTTATTTTTGATCTCGGAAAATTATGAAATTTTCAGGATTAAAATGAATCTTCTCAAGAAAAAGAGAATATTTTTCGTTCCGCAGTTTTTAGACAAAAAAATACTTCTTCAGCTCTCTTTTCTGAAGAAGGCACAGTCCAAATCAGACTGTTTATATCTAACAACCAATCAGGAGATGTCCGTCGGACCTTGGTTACGTCCGACATGTTTATTGTGCCTAAGTACCGCAGTTGATACAATGACAAAAACTTCGTGTTATTGCTAACAAAAAAGGCAATTTACAGAAATATTACAAATCGATCTTGATTTTATTTGTTTATATTCAAGTAAATAAGCGTTGTCATTTGTAATGTTTTAATTGCCAATCCTGTTAGTTACAAAAACACACAAACTACAGTCTGAATATCAGCTGAAAGGATGAACTGTGAGTACTGTTTCCGACCTTGATACCTGGCGGCTTTTCTTTAAGATCGTCTCCCGCGGTTCCATCGCTAAAGTTTCCGAAGAAATCGGCGTAGAGGCCTCTTCCATCTCAAGGCGAATTAACAAACTTGAAAAAGATCTCGGCGTTGAACTTTTTCAGAGAAAAGGCAAACAGCTGGTGCTCACCAGTGCCGGATCTGTGGCCTATTCCCGCATGAGACGTATCGTTTTTGATGCGGCCTCATTGTTCAAAGACCTTCAGGTTGCTCGTGATAATGACAGGGACTTGATAACCATCGCCTGCCCTATTGGGCTCTCTGAAATCATCATGCCGATTGCAATTTCAAAGTACCTAATTCAATCCTGATGTTTCAGTGTCTATATGAGATCATTAAGTTATGTTGAGTTAATGACCTCTGGACGCCATTACCAGCTTATGACGTCATGCTCTCGATAACACCGCTGAATATTCCGACACGTGACTCTAAACTGATTGCCGGTATTTCCTTCATGCTCGCTGCCACTCCACAGTATCTGAATGGACTTAAATATCCGATTCGACTCTCCTCGTGACCTCTCTGAACATCCTATTTTCTCTTTCCAGAAACCGCGAAAGGAAATATGGTTTTAAGAAAAGGAAGCGACTATTTCCCCCTGCACTTCCATGCTCATATGCGTTTGAATAATCCGGGAGGCATCAAGCAGGTCGTCATGCGTTCAAAAGGCATCGGAGCGTATTGTCCTGTCTATTACTATTTAGACGAACTGGCCAACGGAACCGTTTGCGAAGTCTTGCCGGAATGGAAATTTCCTGTTCAGCAAATCTATATCAGCCGTAAAGACAGAGACAGAGTTGCAGTCAATCGGTTTGTCCATTGGCTAATTGAGTACTTTTGAACATTGTCCCGGACTGGTGCCTCCGAGCTACGAAGGTCTCTGGGTCGGTGACTTCGTTGACGGAGCGCAGGTGTGACAAAGACTCAATACAACTTTGCCCTTCTCGGGGACTCAGAGATATTTGAGCCTTATCTTTCCTCAGAGCTCAAAAAGAATTCGAATTTGTGGAAACCGACTGAATTCGAGCTCCCGCAAAACGATCCCGGACTCCCGCTGCAGCCTTCTAACGCTTACGCAGCCGGATGCCGTTTTCTATGCTCCCCGTTTCTCGAACCGGAATTCAGATCTGAAAAAAAACGCGGCTTATTTAGCTGCTCTTTCACAGCTTTGGAAACCAAGGACTCTCTTTTGGTAAGTTGGTTAAAACCGGTTGATGACATCCCAGCTTTCATCAACTGCCAGTACTTTATTCATAAGACTTCCGGAGGTCTTTTATTGTTCTGTGACTAAAAACCTAATCACGGAGTGGATTGACAAGATTCTTTCTCGCAAGAGAGTAACAGTTTCCGGTAATAAGCCGCTCAGACTTATCGGAAGGCATCTTTTGGTTCAAATGACGGCTGCAGCAGCTCTTAAATGCTTGGCAAATCCGGGTTTTGACAGGACTTATAAACTGGCAGCCAATGGAGAAACTTCCCTTTTCGAACTGGTAGGTTTTATTCACTCAACTTTGGCTCGCCTATTACCTAATCATAACTTTGCCAAACTCATTTTTGCAGAAGAAGAGCCGGTTAGGCTTTCCGGAAGAATTCGATACTTCCTTTATGGAAAATTTCAATGTGATTTTGCCCGGATGGCGGACGGGCGTTGAGGAAACAATCGTCGCCTACTTAGTCCATAGAAAGCTCTTTTGAGAACTCAAAGGCATCGGAAGCCAAAAATCTTGAAATAGTGATTCGCAGATCTTTGTGGGTTCTCAACCGGAATTTTCAAAAACATTATCAATTTCTTCAGTTATCCAATAAGTTAGTAGGAAAAAAAACGGCGCCCGAAGGCGCCGTCCCATCCAAATTATCGGAGAGGGACGCCTTGCGGCGCCCCATTCTCTCGTCAGATCACAGGAGAATTAACCGATCTGTTTGCCCATAACCTTCTGGCCTGCAACCCAACCGGAGGTGTGAGCGAAGCCGCAGGCGTTACCGCCGCAGTAGAAGGCTCCGTGAACACCGGCAACGGTTTCACCGGCTGCATAGAAGTGGTTAACAGGTTTCATGTCCCAACCCAGAACCTGGAGGTCTTCGTTAACACGAACACCGCCGCAGGAGAGGTTGTTCCACGGTTCCATACGGATCATGTAGTACGGGCCTTTGCCGAGAGGATACATATCCTTGTCGCTGCGGCCGAACTGCAGGTCGTTATGGTTCTTAGCTGCTTCGTTCCATGTAGCGATCTGTTTCTTCAGACCGTCAAGGTTCATACCGGACTTCTGGCAGAGTTCTTCAAGAGTGTCGCACTTCCAGAGGTTCTTACCGGCTTTGAATTCGGCTTCAACGCGTTCGGCAGGCCAGCTCGGCAGACCGATCAGAGCGCCGAGTTTGATCTTGTCAAGTGTGCGTTCCCAACCTGCTTGGTCAACCAAGACGTAGTGGCAGCCGTCAGGCTGAGAGGCAAGAGACGGAGTCACGTGGCAGATACCTTCTTTTTCAGTAATGAAGCGCTGGCCGTTCTTGTTGACCAGGATGCCGCCGTTGTTGGTGATGAACCACCAGCGGCAGTACGGGCCGTTACGTCCGTTGACAACGATACCGCAGGGATAAGAAGCAATGTACTGCATGTGAGACAGAGGAACGCCGACGTCGCGAACAGCAACCATCATAGCTGTACCGTCATTCTTCGGACCGCCGATGGCAACGCCCCTTACCTGCAACGCTCGGAACCCAGCGGTCCAGAGACTGCGGTGTGCCGGTGATACCGCCGGTAGCCATAATAACGCCCTTATTGGCCTTGACGTTCTTGGCTTTGTCGCCTTCACCTACCTGAACGCCGACAACGGTGTTAGTAGCCGGGTCATAGTAGAACTTGGTAACGCCCATGCCGTGGTTGATCTTGATGCCGCGTTTGTCGAGTTGTTTGACCAGAACTTCGATGTAGTCACGGCCCTTGAAAGAGTCCTGACGGTGAGCGCGCAGACGGCTGTGGCCGGCATACGGTTCAAGGTGATGTTTGGCAAGACCGGCGTCTTCAAGGAAGTCGAATGCTTTGCCGGAGTTCTTTGCGAAGCAGTAAACCGGTTCCTTCAAGCTCATGTAGTTACCGTAAGCCATGATGTCTTCGGCGAACTGCTGCCAGGAGTCTTTACGGCCTTCGGATCAGCATTCTGCATCTTGGAACCCCAAGCTGTGAACAAGCCGCCGCAGAGGTTGGTAGCTGTATGGAAGGGAGACTGACCTGCGTCATAAACAGCAACTTTACCGCCGGCATCGTGTGCCTGGCAGGCAGCCATCATACCGGCACCGCCGCAGCCCAAGACGACGACGTCAACTGTGTCATCCCATTTGGCAGGAAGATTGTTTCCGGAAGTGGAAGCAGCCATTGCAGGAGCAGCGACAGCGCTAACGGAAGCAGCAGGCAGCTGTTCCAAGGAAAGTACGACGAGATACGCTTGTCATTTTATTATTCTCCTTTCATCTTGATTGCGAATGTATGGCAGTCATTGCATTCGAGGTGCGGTTTGCCCTTAACGCTATGGCAGTTGGTGCAGTTTTGTTCACCGCGGTGGTTGCTGTGAGGATTCGGATTCATCTTGGCTGTTCTTTGAGCTACAGCCTGATAGGACTGATGGCAAACCAAGCAATCTTTTGTTGTTGCATTGTCAGAAAGGTTGGCATGCATCGGCGAATTTTTCAACTGAGCTTGGGCGCTCATGCTGAAAGCGGCGCGCAGCAGAGTGCTTTGCGGCAAAGCTCAAAAGAGTCTTAACTTTCATATGTTTTCTCCGTGATCGAGGTGATGCGAAACATTGATTGTTTCGATATGTGAAATTTTAAGACTTAGCTCAGGATCGGAATACATCCTAAAGTTCATAAGAATAAACCCTGAGTTATTAATTACAATCAACTCTTTGAAAATCCATAAAAAAAACCGAAGGACAATGCCTTCCGGTCTGAAAAAATCTTAGAAAATTCCTTATTACTTTCTTCGCTGCTTATGCTTTGGCATACAGGACTGCGGTACCGAGAATAGCCTTAAGCAAAGCACCGATAACAAAGGGAACGAAGCCGACCATGACGGCTTTTTCTACACCGAGGGTGGCAGAAAGCCAAATCGTTCCAAAGAAAACAATAAAAATGTTGGAAGCGTACTGATTGATGAAGGAGGCAAAAATACGCTTGCCTGTCCAGCCTCTTTCAGCCAACAGACCGCTGATAGCGGCAGCCATCGGAAAAGAGACTAAATAACCGGCAGTCGGACCCATCAAAGCAGCGGGGCCGCAAAGCGGAGTTGCAAATACCGGCAGGCCGGCAAAACCGAGCGTCAAGTAAGCAACGACGGCAGCAACACCCTGACGTGTTCCTAGCCAAGCGCCGACGACGGCGACGGCAAATGTCTGCATGGTCAGGGGCACCGGACCTATCGCAAAAGAAACCTTAGAGGCTGCAATTAACAGAGCAACAGCGGCAGCACACTTAACAACTGCCTTTTTATCAAAGGCTCTTGTTCTGTTTTGAGCTAAAACTTTCACAAAAATTCTCCTTGTGTATTCGGGAATTCCGTGATCTTAAACCATTGTCACCTGCTCCGCCTGAGGCATAAAGGCGAGTAATGCCTATCCGGCTTACCCTGTACAGGTTTGTTACAAAGTCAGCTTTTTTACCTTCGCCGGAGGTCTCTGGGACTTTTATATTGAATCTAACAAAAGAATATTCAGGAGGCGGTTTCGAAAGAAACCGACTAAAAAGAATGGATCGTACTTATTCAGGTTTTCTGCGGACGCAGGAGAAGTTTTACACCTGCGGTGAGGAGATTGCCAATGCGATTTCCCACGGCTTAGTCGTTGCCTCCATAGTGGGACTTATCTTCTTAATTCTTTATGGAATCCGACACGGAAATGCTTTGGCGGTCACTACTTTTTAGTATTTTCGGGTCATCTCTGATCGTGCTTTATTTAGCCAGTACTCTGTACCATGCTATTCCCCGAACGTCCGAGCAAAAGAAAGAGCACTTCAGTATGTCGATCACTCTTGCATTTTTTCTTCTGATCGCGGGGACCTATACGCCTTTCATGCTTAATCTCATGCCTAATTGGATCGGCATCACGATCTGCACGGCCTGCTGGCTCATCGCCGCCTTCGGCATTATTTTCCAGCCGTGGCTGATGAAGAAAAGCGACAAGCTCAACACTTGTCTGTATCTTTTTCAGGGTTGGCTGGTTCTGTTTGCTTTTAAACCGGTTGTGGAGGCCCCCTGCCCTTCACAGGCTTAGCACTGCTCGTAGCCGGCGGCCTCCTCTATTCTTTCGGAACAATCTTCTACAACTGGCAAAGGCTTCCGTATCACCATGCAGTGTGGCATTTATTTGTATTAGGCGGAAGTGTGACGCATTATTTTGCAGTCATGTACACCATCTGACGAATAGTCCGCTGCCAGTCAGACTGCCTCAGCTGAAGATACTTTCTCAGCTGAGGTTTTGCTGCTAAATCTCAATGCAAAGCTCGCCACGAGAGTAAAGAGCAGCTTGCCCTGCGAGTTTGACCCTGCTTCCGACAGTTCACAGTAAAGGACGCCTCCGCCTGCGAGAGTGCTGGTAGGCCGAAATCTCTTTCTTTCCGACCTTTTAGACCAAAGCGGGACAAGATGGCAATGGCCGGAACCGCATACCGGGTCTTCGTCTACGGCTAATTTTCGGCGCAAACGTCCTGCTCACACAGTCGTATTTTTCTTTTCCTTTAGACGTAATGTGAAGTAGTAAGCCGTCTAAAGCTTTGACTTTTTCAAGATCCGGCTGCGCATTGATAACTTGATCTTCTCTCTCCAGAATACAAACTAAGTCTCTGCCGATCCAGGCTTCTAACGGCTTGACAACCGATGGCATTTTCCATTGCCTCAGTAACTTCTACCTCTGAGTTCATACGGCGGAAAATCCATTTCATACAACTCGTTCTTTTTCTTTACGGACAGCTTACCGCTCAGAATAGAGAATTCGATCTCAGAAAGATCAGGTTCGACAAAGTTCATCAGAACAAAAGCTGTCGCCAATGTTGCGTGGCCGCACAAATCGATTTCACCGCCGGGCGTGAACCACCGAAGCTTCCAGCCATTGTTTTCTTTCACCACAAAAGCTGTTTCTGATAGACGGTTCTCTGAAGCGATGTCCTGCATCAATTTTTCATCCGGCTAACGTTCCGGAAGGCAAATAGCGGCAGGATTTCCATGGAAAACCTTATCTGTGAAGGCATCCGCAATGAATTGCTTGATCATATTCGCTTCCATTTCCTGAATTAGAGTACATAGCAGCCCCTCCGCCCAGTCAACATCACATCGAATCTAGCAGCCATTGCCGCGGCAGCTTTAAATCCCGGTGCAATGATTCAGGCGCCATTTTTTCGACAGGAAACTCAGCCAGTCGATCAAACCAAACGCCGTAATTTCAGGATCGACTCCACAAAGGTGGGAGCCTGACTACCATGTGCAGACGGTCGAATGGCAAACAAATCTTTTGCTCTCTGCATGATGTTCGGCAATCCTGCGTGTGCGCATCCGAGTAATAAGCTCCAGCCTTTCTCGCCTTTTACTGCTAAGGAGACATCGTCTTCAAAGCGGTCTGCAATAATTTTCCCGTCAGGGCCACTTCCACATGTTTCGGCAGCAAACATACTTGAGAACGCGATTTGCTCCGGGGACTCCGGAAAGCAAATACATCAGGCAAGAATTTCTAATAACTCGATGAGGTGTAACGTTAGGAAATTGACCTACTGGCACGCCGCCGCTTCTTCTGGAAGCATCTGCATCTCCTCTTCTTTCAATCTCGATGCCTTTACCCTCGTAGATCGGAATGCCCGGGCAGCTGAAAACAATATCCAAGAGACCTGAAATATGGTCATGGTGGCTATGCGAAAGGACTAAAGCTGAGAGTTTTTTGAGATCAATCTTGAGAAAGTCGAGATTGTGTCTTAATACGTGGCCTGTACCGCCGGTATCAATCATCACGTTGCCATGCTCTGTCTCTAAAAGGCTGCAATACCCCCATTCAGCGAGCATGCCTGACTTAGCACAATAGTTATCGATGACGACAGTGAATTTCATCACATTTAGGCGCGGAGACCCCTGCCTTCAGGCAGGGGAGGAAGCGCCTCCTCTTTTCGAATTTCTGTTAAATAGGTCCGTCTCTTCTCCAGCAGACGCAGCTTCTTGTAGCTGATGCCTGCTGAAATGCGGGTGCCATCGAGCTTTCGTACATCAAAATACCCGGATGATCGACGGCCGAAAATGAAGCTTTCTTCTCCCTTGCAGGCAACCTTATCAAAAAGACGGAAGCCTTTGGTCTCAAAGGGTGCCTGATTGCGCTTTCGAATGCCCCCTTTGAGAATGGAGAGTTGTGAATCTGCCGGTTGTTTCGGCGAGTCTGCTTCTGGAAGAAGAATTCGCCGAGCCTTTCGGCTCCAAGATTGCCGGCAATGCAAAAAGCATCCGCACCATGTGACTTAGCAATGCCGTTCGCAATCCGCGCGTGCTTAGTCCGGTAGCCGTAGGTGTTGTGCACTTCCAACTCAGAATACGACGCCTTCAGGCGGTTCAAAACCTCCCGGCGCATCATTCCCATGAAAGCTTGCGCCCGGAACGAGTGTCCTCGCTTGGTCTTCAGCGCGATTTCACCGCGGTGAAGCGCTTTGTGGCACGTCTCACAAAGCGTAATCAGGTTGTCGGGCGAATCGCCGCCGGTACGTCTGCTCTCCAAGTGATGAACATTAAGCACCGGGTCTTTCGATCTGCCGTGACAATGCCGACAGACGTGCCCATCTCTAAAAGAACGCACTCGCGGACGTTCCAAAAGCCGAGTTGTTCACCTTCTTGGTACTCTTTTCCTGCAATGTCTGGATTCTTCAGCCGCTGCATGTCGAAAGACGCCGTTTCCACGGTAATCTTCGTGATCGGCAGCAGTCGGAGAACCGCTTCTATGCGCGACAAATGCGCGTTGATTCGGTTTTCAACCGACGGTGCAAGCCAGCCTTTGCGCTTGGTGCGGATGCGGTTGTTGAATCTTGGCGCGCGGTAGCGCGTTTTGCGGTTTCGGCGCGATTGCCGTAACGCACGACGAGCAGAGAGCAGATCGGTGACGTCCTTCCGCAGTTCGACTTCGGATGCATAAAGCTCAGCCTTTTCAGTTGATGCGGACAGGCCGACATGTTTGTACCCGGCATCAACACCCAGACTCACCGGCTGTTTGGTCTCGCCCGTTGCAATCGTGAGCTGAATGGTGAAAGGCGTGCGCCTCTCCACAATAGCTTTCTTCTCTTTAAGCAAAAGCCGCGCTTTTGCCGGAGAACAGGGCATAGCGGCTTTTCCGCGTTTGTTTAGGACAAATACTCTCAAGTTTTATCTCCTCGGTCTTTCGACCGGTTGTGATCCTTCGCCAATGTTGGAAGGGGTTTCGTGCCGACAGCACCGCTCCTACCTCTCAGAGCTTTTAACCATCGGCCGCAGAGCGCGGGACTAGGATCTGCATCCCGCGGTGCCTGTGCATTCCCAACCAACGTAGTCCGCCAAACGACGGCCTGAGGCTAGTCAACTAGAGGCTTTTTCAAGCCTCGGCCTTTAGGCCGAGGTAGTTGACTGGTTCTTCTGGAAGAAAATTTTTTTTGATTTCTTTTTGGAGAAGTTTACATCGGCGTTTCACCTGGTCCGAGTCGGAAAATAAAAAGCCCGAGGTTTACTCGAGCTTGAAATGGAAAGATTCTTATCAATCCGCAGCGCCTGCCATAACTTTTTGTTCTTCGACTTGTCTGGTCGCTGCAACTTGTCTTTGCTTTCGGATGGAGCGTTCCCGTGTCCTGAGCGAATCAGGAAGAACCAACCGGCCAACATAACTAAGAGGCCTGCAAAATGACGGCTGTACTCTCGGCGCCGGCAACCGCAATAATATAACCAAGGGCGATCAGTCCGACAGATTCCATCATGTGGCGAACTGTCTTTCTTTCTAACTTACTAAACACAATTAATCTCGATTTATTTCGACATAAGGGATTCTACCTGAAATTTGTAAAATCCGCCTGCAAAATTGTGTTCAACTATTTGTTTTATCTAAATTTTACCTACTTACACCCTCTCCAAACCCTTTATTTACATGGGTTTGACGAGGGTATAAGTAGTTTCCCAATTGGTACTATATTTAGAAAAATTGGGCCTCTCAGAGGAAAAAATCGGCAAATCTGCCATTTTTCACTATTTGAAAAACAAGTTGGCATCGAACGGCGCCGTCACGTTTTCTCGATCAATCAGCCGGACAACACTGTGGTGGATCAAGGAAGCTTTGCTCGGCGGTCGACTTCGTACTTATCGATGAAAGCTTCTCCATCAAAACCTCTTCGGTATAGAGATTGCGTTTCTTTCCGAAAATCGCTTGCTTCCTTGCGGCCAATGCCTCCAAATCCGACCTTCGTTATGAGGTATACGCACACCAAAACAGAAGTGAAAAAGAAGTTTGAGGAGACAAAGCTCACGAAAG
>VOFK01003144.1_pt1 | contig 32802 bp, 51 predicted proteins | sample 5384121 | NCBI WGS metagenome assembly VOFK01 (sample SAMN12384730, study PRJNA508395) | human gut metagenome | isolation source: healthy gut J | host: Homo sapiens | reverse complement strand
AGTTACGTGGCTGTTAGTCCGCATTCTCAGTAAGCGACAGAGCCCCAAATTTTCCAAAACCCATCAGCTGAGAACAGAACCTTCTCACTGCTTTCATAAGTTACCATAACCTCAGGCCAGTGAACCATTGGCGCCATGACAAAAAGTAAGAGTGTGGGAACCAAGATTAAGAGTATCTCCTTCTTTAACAGTAAGAGAATTCTTTAATGTTAATATTCTCAAAGAACTGGTTAATCATTACAAATGTCTTGGCATTACCTACTACAGTGATTTCAGGGAAAAGTTCAATAAGTCTGGCAAGGCTTCCAGCATGGTCAGGTTCCATATGCTGTATAATTACATAATCAGCATTCCTTCCATCCAGAGCATTAAGAAGATTGTTTTCCCCAGTCTTTCATTCCACGCTTGTCGACAGTATCCATAATGGCTGTTTTGTCATCAAGAATTACATATGAGTTATATGAAACACCATCTGGAACAGCATACTGGCTTTCAAAAAGATCTAATGTTGTATCATCAACTCCGATGTATTTTATTTTATCTGATATATTCATAATTAGTACCTCACTTTCTGATTCTGAAATTATTAAATTGTATAAAATCAATTGTTATAAGTATAACATTTATCTGACAGAAGTTAAATGGTAATTGTTTATAAGAAATCATGATTTTATTATGCTTTTTAATAAAATCAACTTGTTATTATTTTGTCATAGTGGTAAAATATAGTCAACTTTTTTAAAAGTGAACAATTTTATATTTATGGAGGCGGTTTTTTATGGCACAGAGATTTATTTTGAACGGAACTTCTTATCATGGAGCAGGTGCAATTCAGGAGATTGCAACAGAAGTTAAGTCAAGAGGGTTTAAGAAAGCATTTGTATGTTCTGATCCGGATCTTGTAAAGTTTGGTGTGACACAGAAGGTTCTTAAGGTTCTTGATGATAATGGTTTTTTTCTTATGAATTATATTCTAACATCAAGCCTAATCCAACAATTGAGAATGTACAGACAGGTGTAGAAGCATTCAAGAATGCGGGAACAGATTACTTAATCGCTATTGGTGGTGGATCTTCTATGGATACAGCAAAGGCTGTCGGCATTATCATCAACAATCCTGAGTTTGCTGATGTAAGAAGTCTTGAGGGTGTTGCTGATACAAAGAATCCGGCAGTTCCTATTATTGCAGTTCCTACTACAGCTGGTACAGCCGCAGAAGTTACCATTAATTATGTTATTACTGATGCAGAGAAGAATCGTAAGATGGTCTGCGTAGATCCTCATGATATTCCTGTTGTTGCTGTTGTAGATCCTGATTATGATGTCAAGCATGCCTAAGGGTCTTACTGCTGCTACCGGTATGGATGCTCTTACACATGCTATTGAGGGTTATATTACTGCTGGTGCATGGGAATTGTCTGATATGTTCCATCTAAAGGCAATTGAGATTATTGCCAAGAGTTTAAGAGGTGCAGTTGATAATACTCCTGAAGGAAGAGAAGGAATGGCTTTAGGTCAGTACATAGCTGGTATGGGATTTTCTAATGTAGGTCTTGGTATTGTTCATTCAATGGCTCATCCACTTGGTGCACTGTATGATACACCACACGGTGTTGCCAACGCTATTCTTCTTCCAACAGGCATGGAGTATAATGCACCTGCTACTGGTGAAAAATATCGTGATATTGCCAAGGCAATGGGTGTTGAAGGCACAGAAAAGATGACTCAGGATGAATACAGAAAAGCTGCTATTGATGCTGTTAAGAAGCTTGCTGCTGATGTTGGAATTCCTGCTGATCTTAAGGATATTGTTAAGCCAGAGGATATTCCATTCCTTGCACAGTCAGCATATGATGATGCATGCCGTCCAGGTAATCCAAGAGAAACAAGCGTAGAAGAGATTACAAAGCTTTATGAGAGTCTTATCTAAGTAATATATGTATATGTAAATAATAAACCGCGGTATAGTAAATTGCTATATCGCGGTTTATGTATATTATTAATTTTCTGTCATATTAATAAACATTACATTTAATTCTGGTAAAGATCTTTTTAATGATACAGGACAGCCTGATGTATCAAGGAAGCAGTGTTCACTTTCGCCAGTACATCTTACTTCTCCAGTCTTTTCATCAATCACAGTATATTCAAGCGTAATCTTTACACCATTGTATTTAATAACCTTGACATTAATAATAACAGTATCATAGTAATGAGTCATAGACTTATATCTGGCATTAACTGATAATACAGGACTTATTATGCCTGATTCTTCCATTTTCTTATAGCCAAAGCCATTCTCTTCAAGAAGAAATGACCTTGCTTCCTCAAACCATCTTATGTAATTAGAATGATGAACTATTCCCATCTGGTCTGTTTCATAATACTGAACCAGATGTTTGTATGGTTTATATATCATAATATCCCTCCTGACATGTTTCTGTATAATCCACAGTTATGAATTTTATTCATTGTGTAATTATAGTTATTCAGATACATTTTTTGTCAATTTTAGAAAGGTTGATATTAATTACATTATAATTAGCAGCTACATTTATTACATTGTCAGCTATTATTTTATCATATCTGTTCATCCATTTTCCTGTTACTCCTGTGTATGAAGCAACTTCATCTTTAGATGCTCCTCCCATTAGCATATAGCTTATAGCTGCATGACGAAGTGTCTGCATGGTATAATGCTTTCGTAATTTTTGGCTTTCACAAGTTTATCTGTGTATGAAGCAAGAAGACGTTCTGTATCGCGCATTTTAATACGGTTTTTTCGTATATTTGTAAATAATGCGCCGCTCTGTATATTTTCAGCCACAATATATGTATCAAGAATTGTACCAAGGTCATCAGGTATAATAAGAAATCTGCTTATATGATTCTTTGGTGGCATATTAATACATAGGTGCCCTGTCTGATTTCGGCATATATATTCTTTGTTCAGATTACATATTTCCTGATTGGTAAGCCCCATCTTAATTACAAGTGAAAATATTAAAAATGCTTTTATTGTCATTGGCATCTAATGCCGCACTCAGAAGATTATCAATTTCTTTAGTATCAGGTATTGCATCTTTTGGCAATATTTTATCCTGTTCTGGAAGAGACATACTTTCAAAATAATTAACATATCGTTTGCCATGATTAATAGTATAAGTTTCTATAAATGTGCATACAGATTTCATAACTGAAAGACGCATTACTGCAGTATTATATGACAATCTGCCAGAGTTAACTTTCTCTATAAGGCTGTTGTAATAATTCATTGCATCTTTTCTTTTTAATTTAAGTGGGTCGTGTCCTGTTAATTTATCAAAGCTCCTTATAACATTCCAATATTCTTTTCGTGTTCTTGCACGTAAATTTGTCTGGAAATATATCCATATCTCATCTTCTGAATTTTGCTGAAATCATATGTTATCCTTTCTCAAAAGCAGTGGTGTGGTATAGTTTGGTTATATATGACGACATATGTATAAATCACATACAAATAATATCATCCCTCCACCAAAAAAAATCAAAAATAAAATAAAACAAAAACCAAAATAATTAAGAAAAGCTTCCTGACTGAACTCAGTTCACATTTGCTTTTTATGTCGAAAGTCCGTATAATGTATTTATATTTATATTGAAGGAGTTAATATGGAACAGTATTCTAGGCGATTTATAGAAGAGCTTGCCAAGCATATCAACCCAACGATTCTAGAATTTTTCAATAAAAAAGAAAAAATCTGATGAACTTTCCTACTGATAATGCTGCAGAGCTTATAGACGAAACATTGATGGAGTATCTTGAAGGTAAAAACGAGCCGTGAAGATTTAATGCCTATTATTATCAAGATTAAAAAGTCGCGTCTTCAGAAACGCGCCAGATGGTATAAGGCATACAACAATGACATTGATAATATGAATCTTGATGATCCCAAACATCCTCTCGCCAGTTTTATTTCTCTGGCCAGATCATTAAGACCTGACGAGTATGCCAAGCTTTATGGAGATAAAGAACTTGATGATATTATCAAAGATAAAAAAAGAAGCTGCTAATAAATGGAAGAACGATTCCGGAAGTCTTCTGATTGATTTTCCAGGACTCTACTCTTTCACTAATAATTCAATATATAATTCTCTTAAGAATGATCTAATTATAAGTGCATGGAAGTATATAGAAAGTGAACTTGCTGGTAATATTGATTCCTACCTAAGAATGTATCCTGTTGACCTTGTTGATAAACCATTATTCAGCCCATCTTCTTTTACTCTGATGATGGAAACAGCTTCCAATAATTTGTTAAAGGAAATTATCACAGATGATGATGGAGATGAACTGTTAGAGGTCACTGTTGATAATGGTAAGCTGACACCACCAAAGTCTATGGATACTGATGACCTTAAGCTGGTTAATGCATTTATCTCTAATATTAATATGCAGGAGTTCTCTAAAGAGAAATCTGTAATTGTCGATCTTAATACTCTGGGTAAAGAGGTTGTAGATTATCATGTAGGTAAGAACGTTCTTAACAAGATAAGTAATTCCTGCCGTAAACTTGTAGAGTATAACTTCTCTTATGAAGCTGAAGGCAGTAAGATATATTTCAACCTGTTCGATAATATTGTTATTAAAGAAGATGCTGAACGCCCATATGCCATAGCACAATTTGGAGAAATTCTAAGCAACGCAATTATTCAGAAGAAGCTTATCTCCATTACTTCTGCTTCTTATGATGTTCTTGATAATAATCTTTCAAAGATTATATGCTATGCGATAAAGCGTGAACAGATTGCTAATCAGGAAACAAGAGTTAATGAATACAGTTATACATACTTCCAGAAGATTGTAAGATTCAAGTTGAAGAACAAAAAAGAAGAATCTGCAGCTTATCCAAGGAAAGTCTTCAGGAGTTTGTTGATAACCATATTGCAATAGAAAAGTTTGAATTAAAGAATGGTGTATTTATCATAACTTTCCTGCCGTTGTCTGATGCTGAAATAGAAGATCTTAATTCTGACAATGATAAGAATGACAAAGGACTGTTGATTGACACCCTTGGATAAATGTCTACATTTTCGTATTTAAAAAAATTGATGTAGAATACTGAAGGATAATTGATTAATTTCAATTATCCTTTTTTTTGCCTCAACCATGCGATTTATTCACATTTTGTCGTTTATTTTTATTTTTTTTAGTATAGAAAATGTGCTTTACTCCCCTATTTAAGGCATTTTAATAAAAAATAAACGAGATAATTGAAATTCCCGTGTAACCTGCTTCTAAAAAAATGTAGATAAATTTAGAGTAAATCAGTAATACATCACTATCAGAATGTAGATATTTTTGGAGTAATTTAATGAAATGTAGATATTTTTGGAGTAATTTAATTCATTTTTTATAAAAAAAATCGCCCCAAAACTATGCTTAATGATATATTAACACTACACAAAAGAAGTGTTTTTCTACATTTTTTCAAAAAATCATTGTCAATGTCTCACATTTTTTGGCTTAAATACTAGATATTCGGGATTTATTGTCTTTATATATAAAATCAATAACACCCAAATGTAGATAAATTTGGAGTAAAACATACAAAATATGTAATTTGAAGTCTACAAAAAAATCACAAGAAATTTCGTAGATAAAAACGGAGAAAACAAGTATCTTTTTAAAAAATGTAGATAAATTCAGAGTAAAAATAATATGAAAATAAATATAATGTGGACAAAAATGGAGTAAAAAGGTAATTTGATTTTAGCCCCAAATACTGTTAAATTATGGGCTAAAAAAGGGGTGAAATGTTTGGATAATTTTGCGAATATTGGCAAAGCAGCTATAATCCAGTCTTTAGGTATTCAGAAGAATTACACAGAAGTAATTGAAACTACTGTAGATGCCATTGATTATAGTAATACAGCTTGTTCAACATGTAAATACAAAGCTATCATCAATACATTTGATGAAAATAGCAAGCCTTATGCTGATGCCTGTGCTTCCCTGTGCAAGTTGTCCACATAAGACATTAATCCAGAAGAACGTGTATAAAAAAAAATCTACCATAATGAAAAAAAATCGTTATGGTTACAGACCTATGCTTAAGGCTAATGCCATTAAACTGTTTTTGTTATTGCATTTTTATCACCCTGATAATAACGGAATTGTATATAATCTGGAAGCATGTGAACTTGCGTCTGTTATCGGGTGTAATGTAAGAACTGTATGGAATAATCTTAAGGTACTTGAAGAATATACATATATCTCATATTCAAAGAATGAGTATGGGCTTATTAATGTTATCCTCAATGATTATGAAAAATTATTACCTTCCTGCCAATAAAGGTGGGCGAGGTTTTCTTGTCATGTCAAAGGAGTTGCTAACAAAACTTAATTCAACAGATTCCTGGTATCACTCCGTATCTTTATAAGGGAACTTTTAAGTCTTGATTCTCCTGAATTAAAAGGTGTTGCAAGTGTTGATTACAAGAACATACGCGATATACGTAATACGCTTCCATCTTACTGCAAGCCTTCGGTTATTAAAGCAAAAGCTTACGAAAAACTCCGATATATTCAATGTTACATTCAAAGATGATGTTGTCCGGTTTGAGATCGATAAAGCATATATCCCAAAGAACCAGAAAGCTTATGTACATGAGGAATATGTAGGAATCCTGCAGAATTTTTATATGGGAATTTAATCAGAATGTTGCTTATGTTAATTCCGGTGAAACTGTTTCTGCAAAATTCAGCTCATTTTTTTAATATTAAAACTTCAGTTGCTTCTTATAAACTTATGAAGCTCACTGATATTGAAATTGATGATATTGCAAGTCTTTCCTTACACTATTCTTATGAAATTGTGATGAATGCTCTCTCTGTCGTTTATAAAGAATATTATATGTACGAAAAGACTATAAATAATCTTGCAGGTCTTATGTCGACAATAATTCGAGCTCAATTTAATAATCTTAAAAAAGGCTGCCTGAAAACAGTCTTTTTTCTGTGTCTTTTTATCAAAACTCTTCATAAATTATCTAAAGATTCTTTCTCACCCCTTACCTGATTTTCGTTTCTTAAGTTAAATATATGTCATTTATTAAAAATTATGATAAAAGTTATTATAAAAAGTGGCAATAATGACTAATATATTAATAATTTATGGAAAAAAAAACGACGATAAATGACTTAAAAAAGACTAAATACTTAAAATAAAAACCTTTTTCTGAAATAAAAATTCTTATAAAAATACAAAAAAGACTTTTTTAAAAAAAAAATTATATATTTGATTTAAATAAAAATTCATCATTTCTGAAAAAAACATATACGTCTTAATTATCCTCAAAATCAGTAATCATCTGTCTTTCCAGATTTCTCATTTATCAATATATGTTAATTTGTTAATAATATATTTATACATTTTATATAAAAAGACGGATATTAATGCATAAATAGTATTTCATGCATAATATCCGTCAAAAATTGACTTTGTAATTTGACCAAACAACGATTTTTATGATGTCATAATACAAATATGTATCTATATCATAAAAAGTCATATATGGTCATATTAAAGGTTGTCAATTAAATCAACAATTCTGTCCTTTAAAATTTCAACACGTATTTTTAATTCCGCATCGTTTTTTATGATTGATTTATTATTTTTTAGTACATCAAAATTATTTTCTAATAAACTAAGTGACTGTTCCAGTTTTGCAATCGAATTAATTCTTTTAAGTTCAGAATCGGAGATTGAAGTCTGACGTTGTTCCTTTTCCTTCTGCTGCTGCTTAAGTTTTTCAACCTGAGCTTCCATCTTTTGCTTTTTCACGTTCTGCTTTTTTCTTTTGCTTGCATTGCAAATTTAACCATCTCGTCTTTATCAGGTCCTTTTTCTGTAGAGTTACTATTGCTTTGAAAATCATTTATTCTTTGTTCCAGTAATTCAATTGTATGTTTCTTATCTTCTATTTCTTTTGTAGCAGAATCAAGCTGCTTTTTATACTGTCTCGCTTCATCTGCTCTTTCTTCAAAAGTTTCTTAATAGATTGGAATTCAGCATTTTCAATTGTACCGTTTTTTCTGAATAATTGAAAGTATTGTCTTCTGAGCATCTTCATCAAGTTTACCAAATTTATCAGCCTGATTAAAGATCAATGCCATTAGAATTAAGAAGTTCAGATAATTCTGGAATCAGTTTTTCTGCTGTTGTGTATTTTTTCTTGCCTGTCGTTCAGATATGTTAAGCTGGCTGGCTATTTCAGCATGAATATTCTTAATTTCACCTTTAAGCTTCTTGGCTTCATAAAGCTCTAATAGTCTGCTTACTTCCCATCGCTTCACTTCCATGCTTGATTCTCTAACATCATGATTTGCAGAGATAAGCATAATCTCTTCGTCAATATCTGATATATCGGATTTCTCTACTTTACAAAGGAATTCCTGCAGGAAAATTATCACGATATTCTTTATCTGTCATCTGGCATATAGCATGGTATCTTCGTTCACCAGATATAAGACGATATTGATCTGTTTCTGCATCATATAAAACTGAAAGGTTATGACGGAGGCCATTAACAAGAATACTTTCTTTAAGTGCTTCTATTCCGTCTTGTGTATACTGTTCATTCTTAGGATTAGGAATAATCTTATCTTTTGGAATATATTTAAAATTGTATTGTGTCTTAGCTTGGATTTCTTTAAGTTTTTCTCCACCATCATTATTAAGTACACCAGATTTTGTTGATCCAGCACTAAAATTTTTCTTAGCCATATTACTTCTCTCCTTTCAGATATCTTGCAAGCTTGCGGTAATGAAGGCTGTGTCCATAAGTCCAAGATAGTTTACAAGTTCAACGTAATCAAGAGATGCAGGACACTTTTTATCGTATGATAATAATGGTTCAAATGTCGTATTTGATTCATTAACAGCTATACAGTTTCTGATAGATATTGGAAGAAATCTATCACCGAACATATTTTCATAACTCTCATACATCTGTCTGAAAAAGAGTTGTTCTTCCTGCCACCCTTGTCATAAAGATACCGGCAAATTCAATACTTAAAAAGCATATTTATCGTTTAGTTCTTCTATAGTATCGAAAAGTGACATAAGACCATCATACGAGAAATTATCTACACAAATTGGAGTAATAATCTTATCACTGGCACACATTGCACATGATGTTAGATATGATTTGAACGGAGAATTATCTATAATTATGTAATCAAACTCGTCCTTAATTAAATTCAAGTTATAGCGTAAATATAATTCAACATTAATCTCTTTCATTTTGTCATATATTTTTGTAAATAAGACTGTTAAGTTCTCGTGATGCTGTAAGTATAGAAATGTTTTTTATATTCAGTTTCAGTTATGTAGCTCATTACTTCATTTTTATTTTTTTGTTTTTCACAAAACAGACGTTCGTAATCTATATCTGGATTAGCTTCTGCCTGACCATACATTTTGGTTGTATTCATCTGTGGATCAAGGTCAATAAGCAATACTTTGTATTCTGAGATAGCAAGAATCTGTGCTATTGTAATTGCTGATGTTGATTTGCCTACTCCACCCTTTTCATTAATCAAACTAATTACTTCTGTCATAGTTTTTCCTTTCGCATATTAATATAAGTTTATTATACAACATTTTGTCTTCTTTTCAATTGCTTTTAGAAATGTTTTTGAGAAATATTTGAACTGAGTTCATTTTTTGACATAATTATACTTTTTTATAATAACTTTGCACTAAGTTCAATAATTAATATATGAATTAATTTTTAAGATAGACATATTATATCCTGAAATTTATGCCCTTAATTAATAATTATATAATAAAGATTTATTAAATAAAGAATCATATAAGACAAGATAAGTAAGAACACAAAAGATATTATTAAAAAATTCTGAACTGAGTTCAAATTATATTTATAATAAAAAAGTGCTAAAGTATTATTAATCAATAAACTTTGAACTGAGTTCAAAAATATAACTAAATACTGGTATATTAAAAAATTATATAAAAAATGAACTGAGTTCAAATTTTATAATAAACACAAGCAAGCCAAAAGAACATGAGTTCTGCATGTTTCATGTGAAACATTATTACTATATATAGTGTTTGAGGGGATCTGTAACCACAATTCTTTATTACATCTCTTGAGTTATTGTAATTGTGACTGTATAATTAATAAAAATATTGAATATTAAAAAACAAATTAATGAGGTTATTATGGTATTTAATCATACATACAGAATTGGACTTGAAGATTGCGGAAAAAGAAAATGAAGCTACTAACAAAGCAATTCTTACAAAATTCTTGAGGATATTGCAGGCTTACATTCAGCAACAGTAGGACTTGGGCTCAATGAAATTAATAAAACAGGCTGTGCGTGGGTGATTTTGAAATGGCAGGAACAGATTATCAAGCGTCCAGAATATAATGATGAATTAAATGTTTTTACATGGTCAACATCTGCAAATAAGCTTTTTGCTGATAGAGATTTTAAAGTGCTTGATAATAATGGTGAGACAGTTATTATTGCAACTTCACGATGGATATATATGGATATTAACAAAAGAAGACCAGTCAGAATAACCGCTGAAATTATGGATAGGTATGAATCTGAGCCAGAAAGACGTGTTTTTTCAGAAGAAATTACTAAAAATGAGATTCCCGATACAGAATATAAAGAGATTTCGTATAATATTTTAAGAAGAGATGTCGATTATCTTGGACATATGCATAATATAAGTTATCTTGATGCGGCATATGAGATTATGCCAGAAGAATACTTTAATGGTCCACAATTTAAACTATATAAGTATCGATTATTGTAAAGAATTATTGAAAAATGACGAAGTAAAAGCACATTTTTACCGAATTGACAACGGATGTATAATATCATTAAATACGGAAAAGATAAATTCAGTAATTACACTGAAATATTAGCGAAAGACAGTTATATAAAACTGCTGGAGTCCAGTATATATTAGTTATATTGGGGATTAGCTGCTTTGAAAGGAGTATTTTTATGAGTTTGATTAATAAAGAAAAGGTTTTAAATGGTGTAGGAAAGGCTGTAGATGTTACTAACAAAGCAGCAGATAAGGCTTCTTCATTTGTCAAAGAAAAGGAAATTGACAAGAAAGCTATGAAAGCTGCGAAAACTGCCGAAAAAGGTATCAAAATAGCAGGAAATAAGATTGGAGAGGTTGCAGGAGAAATCGTGGCAGGTTATAAAAGTAAGGCGGGAGGTACTTCTTCAGGTACTTCTTCTACAGGCAGCACAGCACCAGATATCATTGTAGATGCCAAAGATATTAAAGAACATGTAAGTGATGAGGAATAGTAATGCAAAGTGATTTTTCACAGGGAAAAGTCTGGAAAAATGTTATTAATCAGGCAATTCCGCTTATGGTCGCTCAGCTTATACAGATTCTGTATAATGTTGTTGACCGGATATACATTGGGCATCTTCCTGTTATTGGAAGCAATGCTTTAACAGGAATAGGGCTGGTTTTTCCTATTACAACACTTGTTGCGGCATTTACAAATCTGTTTTCAACAGGTGGTGTGCCGCTCTTTTCTATGGCAAGAGGAGCAAAAGAAGAAAAAGAAAGCGGAACTTATACTAGGACAGGTTGTATCATTGCTTTTTTGTTACATCGCTGGCACTTATGGCGTTATGCTATATATTTAAAAGACCAGTACTGTTCCTTTTCGAGCAAGTGAAGAAACTTATGTATATGCTGACCAGTATCTTAAAAAATATATCTTCTGGGAACGATATTTTCAGTGCTTTCAACGGGACTTAACGGATTTATTAATGCACAGGGATATCCTAAAAAGGGCATGATGACAGTTATGCTTGGTGCAATTATTAATCTCATTCTTGATCCAGTGTTCATATATGGGCTTCATATGGGAGTTTATGGTGCAGCAATAGCCACAGTAATAAGCCAGGTGTGTGTCTTTTTATGTGGGTTTTAAGCTTTTTATGGGAAAAGAAAACATTTTACCATATAAAAGAAGAAAATCTGATTCTTAAAGCAGGGATGGTTGGAAAGATTACATCTCTTGGAATATCAGGATTTGTTATGCAGGGAACTAACTGCCTCGTACAGGTTGTATGTAATAAAATGCTGTTTATGTATGGCGGGGATATGTATGTAGGAATTATGACTGTAATTAATTCAGTCAGGGAGATTCTTTCTGTTCCCGGTAGTACGCTTGGAAGTGGTGCACAGCCTGTTCTTGGCTACAATTATGGTGCAAAGCAGTATGAAAGAGTCAGAAAAGCAATTAGATTCACGGCGGCAATAGGATTTTTATACATGCTCATTGCGTGGCTTGCTGTAATTATATTTCCGAAAGAGATTCTCTCGGTATTCACGACTGATAAGGCTATGATAGTTTCAGGAGAACATGCGTTAAAGCTGTATTTTTTGGATTCTTTTTTATGTCATTCCAATTCGTGGGACAGTCGACATTTACAGCACTTGGCTGTGCAAAGAGGGCGGTATTTTTCTCGATATTCAGGAAAGTAATTATAGTTGTTCCGCTTACAATTATTCTTCCTATCCTTGGACTTGAGTTGAAGGAGTGTTTATTGCCGAGCCGGTATCTAATGCAATAGGCGGTCTGGCAAGCTTTACAACAATGTATTTTACACTTTACAAAAAAACTGCCGGAATAGTATTCTAAAAGACAATGATAGCAAAGGTGCCATCGCTTCTGTATAGGGGAGCGGTGGCTTTTTAAAAATCTTGGAAAGAAGGATAATTTATGGATATATTTGACATAATAGGACCCTGTGATGGTTGGTCCGTCAAGCTCACATACAGCAGGTGCTGTCAGAATTGGTTATATTGCAGGAAAACTTATGGGAGAGCCGATTGCAAAAAGCAGAAATCCTTTTATATGGTTCGTTTCTGGCAACAGGAAAAGGACATGGAACAAGAAAGGCGCTCGTTGCCGGACTTCTTGGAATGAAACCGGATGATATGAGAATTCCGGACAGTTTTGAGATTGCTAAGGAGCATGGCATAGAGGTTGCTTTCGGAGAATCAGCATTAAGAGATGCACATCCGAATACAGCCCAGATTTTCCTGACATCTGTAACTGATAAGAAGCTTGAAGTTGTTGGTGAATCACTTGGAGGATCACGAATTAATATTGCTCAGATTGACGGAATATCTACGAATTTTTCAGGTGATTATCCGACACTTGTTGTGTGCATAACATGGATCAGCCTGGACATGTAGCAGAAGTAACATCAATGCTTGCACATAAATCAGTTAATATTGCTGCCATGCAGTTGTACAGGGCTGGCAGAGGCGGCAATTCAGTTATGGTGCTTGAGTGTGACCAGGAAGTGCCAGAGGAGGGAATTAACTGGTTAAGACATGCAGAAGGTGTTGTCAAGGTGACTTATCTTGGCTTGGAATAATCATAATGCAGAATTTGATTAGCATAATTATTGGTGAAAAATGGAGGATTTATGGCAGAATATCATTCAATCAGTGACCTTGTGAAATTAAGTATTAATAATAAGCAGGAATTATGGCAGGTTGTTCTTACGGGACAGGCACATGACAAGCTTATCTCTGAAAGAGATGTATTTGCACAGATGAAAAAGATGTATCAGGCTATGAAGAGCGCAGATGAGCAATATGACCAGCAGTTGAGGTCACCAAGTAAAATGGCTGGTGGTGATGGATATAAAATGCGCATTTATAATGAGTCTGGCAGAAATATATGTGGTGATTTTATTGGTGTGGTTATGGAAAAAAAGCATTAAAGATGGGGGAATCGAATGCATGCATGAAGAGAATTGTAGCAGCTCCTACAGCAGGTTCATGCGGTGTTATTCCAGCTGTATTACTGTCTTATGAAAAATGTTTTGGTGTTACAGAAGATGAATGTGTAAAAGCGTTATTAATTGCGGCAGGAATAGGTGCGGTAATTGCTGAAAATGCATCTATTGCAGGAGCAGCAGGTGGCTGTCAGGCAGAGATTGGTTCGGCAAGTGCAATGGCAGCGGCGGGACTGGCTTATATGCAGGGAGCAGATAGTGAAGGATGTGCAAATGCCCTGGCACTTGCTTTAAAGAGTATGCTGGGGCTGACATGTGATCCGGTTTGCGGATTAGTTGAGGTTCCATGTATAAAGAGAAATGTTTCTGGGGCAGTCAACGCAATTACGGCGGCACAGATGACAATGGCAGGTATAAAGAGCGTAATTCCTGCAGACGAGGTTATAGATTCCATGAGAAGAATCGGTAATGATATGCCGGTATGTCTTAAAGAAACCAGGTGAAGGGGGACTGGCAATAACACCAACTGCAAAAAGTGTATAAGCAAAAGTTAAATAATATTGACAACTAATGTCACAAAAAGTTGACGAAAAACTGACAAAAATACTGTTTTTTTTAAAAAAATGGCAAAAAATCTGTTGATTGACAAAAATAATATGCTATAATATAGATGATTGTAAAAGAGATTGAATTTGTTTGAATGAATTTGAATGATTTTACAATTAACATTACACACAGATATAAGGATAACTCCATAATTCCTTATATTTGACTATATTTCTATCCCCTTCTACTCATCCCCGGTTCCCCCAGAACCGGGGAAGTTTTTTATGCGCGGATAGCGAGGAGAATATAAAAAAATGCGCTGTAATCATGCTTGCATGAATTGAAACTTTTTTACATGTGGGCATCAGTATATGCTATAATTACACAATATGTTTACATTCAGACAATACCGGCTATGAGTAAATAAATAATCAGAGGATGGAGTTAGTTTATGACACGAAAAGAACTTAATGAAATTAAATCACAATATACATTAGAGGACTGTGGAATATTAAGGTTATGCGGATGCTATGTTGATGGTGAGCGAAATAAGATAACACAGTTTAATGAGAATTTTCTTAATCTTCCGGAAGAGGAGAAGCATAAATATTTTGATATATTTAAGAAGACTCTTTCAGGAACACCAGGAAAAAGAATCTGGTTGATATGAAGTTTAATGTCGATGCGTATGCTGATGAGGGCGCAAGAACATTTTTAATGAATTTAAGAGACAGCGGTCTTAAGGATGACAGACTTCTTAACGAATTCTATGACAGGATTATCAATAATTACAGCTATGTTGGTAATTATCTGATTCTTCTAATTAATCAGGTATATGATATTCCTGCGGTTACTACTGATAATATAGAGATGGATGATGCATCTGATGAGGGTTTACAGCTACATTTTATGCAGTATATGTCATGTGAATCTTTCTAAGCCGGGGCTTGGGTATGATGAGGAGGACAATAATTTCCATGATAAGAAGCAGAATCATATGGTAGATGTACCTGATGTGGGATTTCTGTTCCCGGCATTTAATAAGAGAAGTGCAGATGAGGATATGACTCTTTTCTATACTAAAGATGTCAGTGAATTTGAGGACGGGCTTATCGACTGCCTGCTTGACTGTGCGGTTCCGCTTCCTGCAAAGCAGCAGAAGGAAACATTTACATCACTTGTTAATGAGGCACTTGGTGAAGAGGCTGACCTTGAGATTGTGAAGAATATTCATGAAAATCTTGAGCAGATTATAGAAGAGAAGAAGCAGGAAAGTCCGGCACCGGTTATGCTTGATAAAACTGAGATGAAGGATCTGTTGGAAAAAAAGTGGTGTTAAAGAGGAAAAGCTTGAGAATTTCGAGGAGCACTTTGAGATGGCTGCTGGTGAACATGGAAAGCTTGTTGCATCAAATGTTTCATCTGGTAAGAAATTTGAAGTGAAAACGCCGGATGTTGTCATAAAGATTAATTCAGATAAGACAGATATTGTGAGTACACAGATAATTGATGGAAGACAGTGCCTTGTAATTCAGATTGACGAGAGACTTGAGGTTAATGGGATTTCAGTTAATCCTGATACAGGTGAGGTTATAGATAGAACCGCTGATGGATATGTAGAATAATGATAATGGAGGATGAGTCTGTATGACATTGAAGAAGTTGCTGCATAATTTCAATGGGCATCTGCACACGGTTAATTCCCCACAGAAGGCTGGTGAGAAAATACTGCTTTAAGCTTGGATTATACAGGCAGGGAATGATGCATGATTTGTCAAAATATTCGCCATCGGAGTTCATACCAAGGAGTTAAGTACTATCAGGATGGACACAGAAGTCCTAATAATGCACAGCGTGAAGATGAAGGTGTTTCAAAGGCATGGCTGCATCATAAGGGCAGGAATAAACATCATTTTGAATACTGGATAGATTACGATGTCGATGGGTAACAGCACTATTCTTGCAGGAATGAAAATGCCTGTGAAATATGTTGCTGAGATGTTTTTATGACAGAGTTGCAGCGAGCAGGATATATAATAAAGACAAGTACAAAGATTCAGATCCATTGGATTACTATATTAAGGGGCTTGGGCATTATATTATGCATCCGGAAACAGATGAGCTTCTTCACAATCTTTTGAAGATGCTTGCTGATAAAGGGGAAGAGTATACATTTGCATATATAAAAAAAGCAAATGTGCTTAAGCAAAAGAAAACAGGCGGATTATAGCAATTTTTTGTGAAACTTTAATATTTTGACAAGAAAAAGGTTTTTAAAATTGGCGTAATGGTGTATAATTTAAAGAACAATATGAACAAAAGAATGTTCTGGTGAATAATTAAATAAGAGGAAAGGGAGGTCTTATAATGGGGAAAATGCATACTAAGGCCGAAAGAACTGAAAAAGTTGAAGAGATTAAGGCTGAGAATAGGAAGAAGAAGGTAAAAAGAGATCAGGGCAAAGAAGAAAGAGCTTGATGCTGAGGTTAAGAAGAAAGCCAGACAGGTTGCCGCTGATAGAAAGAAGAGAAGAAAGCGGGTATTACATTCAGACTGTTTATGCTTGCTATTGTACCGGTAATTGTTATGGTACTGGGGCTTATTACAACTACAGTATTCAGTCTTAAGTCAGGACTGGAAGAAGAGGCCATGGATGGACTAGAACTGTTAAGTGGGGCAGTACAGAGTTCTTATGAGGATATTAAAGGTAACTATGAATATAAGAACGGTAAATTATTCAAGGGTGGCGAAGAATTGACGATTAAACCGGCGGCTCTTGATATATATGTCAAGAACTCCAAGAATGATGTACAGGTTACACTTACATACGGAACAAAGAGAGTTCTTACAACGCTTACAGACAATAAAGGTGCAAGATTAACCGGGGAACAGATATGTCTAGTGAAGTATGGGATGTAGTTAAGACTGGAAAAGACATATAGAGATTACTAATTATAGGGTAGAGGGAAAGAGATACTGTGCAGTATATGTGCCACTAAAGGATAATAACCAGGTTGTAGGATGTGTATTTGCAGGACAGCCTACATCAGATATTACAAACTATATAATGCAGAAGGTTGGAACAATGCTTATAGTTTCTGCAGTAGTACTTATATTAGTAGGAATTGTGGCAACATTTATAGCACAGAGTATTTCAAAGTCGATTAAGAGAGCAAGTGTATCTGTAACGAAAGTTGCCGGAGGAGATCTTACCGTAGAGGTTGATAAGACTGTACTTAAGAGACAGGATGAAATCGGAGACATGGGCAGAGCCCTTGAAACTCTTATAATTAAGTTAAGAGAAATTGTTGGAAGTCTTGCGAAGTCTGCAACAGATCTTGGCGAGTCAGGTAATTCAATTGACTCTATGGCTTCACAGTCAAGTGTTGCTGCAGGAGAAATTAGTACAGCAGTAGAAGAGATATCTAAGGGTGCAGTATCACAGGCAGAAGATATTGAGACAGCAACTAATGAAATTATGACAATGGGTGAACAGATTACTCAGATAGTTAATAATATTGCTGACCTTACAAAGACATCTAAGAACATGGAAGAAGCCGAAAATGCTTCACAGGATACAATGATTGAATTAAGTGATGCAGTACAGAGAACTACTGATGCAGTTGCAAGAATTGCAAAACAGATAGAGACAACTAATGAATCGGTAGATAAGATTGGCAATGCTGCTTCACTTATTGCAGATATTGCAAGTCAGACAAGCCTGTTATCACTGAATGCTTCTATTGAATCTGCAAGAGCAGGAGAAGCAGGAAAAAGGATTTGCAGTTGTTGCATCAGAGATTCAGAAGCTTTCATCACAATCTGACAGCACAGCAAAGTAAGATTCAGGAGATTATTACAGATCTCCAGAATGATTCAAAGAAACACTTGAGGTTATGAGAAGTACAGAAGTTCTTGTAAGAGAGCAGTATGAAAAGCTTGCAAGCAACTAAGGAAAGATTTAAGGAAGTTGGTAATGGCATTAATGTTTCAAAGCATGGAACAGATGTTATTAAAGGCAATGCCGAAGTATGCGACAGTTCAAGAGTTACCGTTGTTGATGTAATATCTAATCTTTTCTGCTATATCAGAAGAGAATGCTGCTTCAACACAGCAGACAACATCTTCTATGCAGGAGCTTAATGCAACTATTAATATTCTTGCAGAAACAGCAGCTAAGGTTAAGGAAGTATCAGACCAGCTTAATGAAGATATGAAGTATTTTAAGATGTAATCAGAATAAAAAAATACCGGTTAAGTTTGTATATATTAAGAACTTAACCGGTAATTTTTTTATGCTTTTTCTAGTACATTTATTAATTCCTTTAGCTGTGCCCGGATTTTCTTACGATTGATATCCGAATAACCAATTTCGTTGGCAATCTTGTAAAGATATTCCTGAAAGTTCTGTACAATCTGCGGGTGATTGAAATCAAAAAATCATGTTTGGCAGGGGCTGTACGGATAAGCATTGCCTCTGATACTTCGTTAACCATTATACATATGTTATCATCTGGATCATATTGTATCGGAACAAAGAAATAGTCAGCATGTGTATCCATAATTCTTATAATATTCTGCAGATGCTTTGCATAAGAATCGGGGCGTGTAATATACAGCTGTCTGTTGTCTTACAACAGGGAAAATAACCGGAACATGGCCAGCTATAACTTCTTCAGCAGTTGCCAGTGGACATATATCAACATTGCGTAAATCATCAAATACAGTGGATAACTGGTAAGAGGTACGCAGATTTACACCAAGGCTGTCAGGATTATTATTAAGAAACTCTGTTATCAGCTCTTCCGGCATGGCTGCTGGAGGAAGGCTCAATCCCTTCTGGATATGGTTTACATGGGTGTTTAAGATACGGTGGAAACACTTAGAAACATCCTCTGCTGATTCATATATATTCATGGTTGGCCTGCAGTAGGATAAAAAAGTTTTGAATTCGTTTTCTTTAATAATAGAAATAACTGCAGGTTCGGTTGTCATAACAGTAAATGAATTATCACTTACCGTTGAAAGGCAGTCAGAGTAAACTGCAACATGCGGAGGATAAATTATGCTTATTTTTGAAAACAGATTATCACGCATGCGAGGATAGTAGTAAGATTTCACCCGTCCGGTAATATATGCCGGAACCCAGTAGAAAAAACTCTTCAAAAAAACTGAGTGGTATTAACAGGAGAAGGGGAAATCTGGCATATAGTATATCCATAATCTATCAATCTGAGCAGAAGCTCCTGTATAGAATTAAGAATTTCTTTATTATCAAATATACTGTAAACATCATCATCAATCCATACATATACTGTACCATGGTCTTCAAGGGTAAGAAGATGGTTGATAAAACTGATAACAGCCTGTTTTTTTCCTTCGGACTTATAAAGAATACTGGTAGCATTGGGAATTACGTCAATGGATTTTATTCCCATAATATTATTAGTGCCTGATGAAGAGATATTTTCATTAAGAATGCCGTCAACCAGTGTATTGGTCTGAGGAAGCTCATCCGCCAGCCACTGGTAAAGCATATCTGAATATTCAGGCAAAGGTCTGGAATGATTGAATCTGCTATAATCAGATGCAAGAGCCAAAGCCTTTCTTTGATAGCTGAGTTTAATTGAAGAGGCAAAATAGTCCGACATTCGTCTTAAAATTTCCTTTATTACGAGGACATTTTCTCTTACCACTGCGATACAGGCTTACAGCAGAATTATCGATGCCAACAGCACCAGCCAGAGTTGTGTTATTAGTGTTTGTTATATCCATCAGAAACTTAAATTTGTCATTAAAAGTCATAAGCTCTCCTTATGCAAATGCGTGAACGCCAGAAATAATAAGCGTTGTAAGTGTGCGTGCCATTTCATCAAGAGTAATACCGTCATGGTTAGTTATCCATTCATAATACGCGGAAATCATTCCGCCAGCGACAAAGTTAGAAATAAGAGGATATTGTTCAGCAGGAACATTCATCTTAATATCCTTGTCTACCAGCTCTTTGAGAAGGGGTCTCCTGCAATGCTTTCTGGAGTCTGTTAAAAAGCAGGCTTCCGTTGTCTGAAGCAAAAGGTCTCTTGCAATATCTGCATCAGACCTAATTGTATTAAGAAATGCAAATAAAGTCTGAGGTGAGAACATATTATAATCCTCAGACATAAGCGCACAAAAGATCTTTAAGAGATGTTATAAGCTCATTAATTCCTTCATCAAGAACATCATTGACAGTTGAATAATATGTGTAAAATGTTTTTTCTGTTAATGTCAGCCTGTGCAGCAAGCTCAGTAACTGTTATTGAATTAAGCTTTTTTCTTCTGCATAAGCTCAACAAGTGCTTCGTAAATCGCTTTTTTAGTCTTTAGAATTCTGCGGTCAGCTTTAATTTCATGTGCAGAAGTAAAACTGATTTCTTCAAATTTTGCCATAATAAACTCCTATTAATCAGATTATAAAATATATATAAAAATTGTTATGAAAATACTATGAAAAATGTATTTTGCAGTTAACTATATTGTACAACATTTGCACATGATAGTAAACAAAAATACGACAAAATGTTACATAAGTGCCAAAAAGAAATTAATTGACCTTTGAAAATATTTGTTAAAAAAACATACAATGCTGATTGGAAACATATTGTATGATATTGGAACGTTTGTGTATTAACTTGTGATTAAATAGTAATACGCGGATAAATGATTTGACAGCAAGAGGTATCAAATGAGAAAGAAAAAATGCATTTATTAATGTAACAGCCAGTATGGGGAGAGGTCTTTTTATACGCTTACCTGTATATTATGTTCAGACCTAAGATATGTTATCAGAGCAGAAAAGCTAAAGAGGAAATTGAAAAAAGGCGGAGTCATATTTATTGGCAATCGTGTGGGACATAATGACGGACAGATGTTTTATATGCTGTTTAAGAACAGTGTCCTTATAATAGCCAAAGACTGGGCTGATAAGAAGATTCTAAAGTGGCTTACAAGCGGTGGTAAGTTTATTTCTGTAGACCGCTTTGGAACAGATATTACATGGATAAGAGGAGCATCGGAGCATCTTCGTGCAGGAGATAATATGATAATTTTCCCAGAAGGACATACTTCTAAGACAGGGGTTATGGATGAATTCAAGCCGGGCTTTGCAATGTTGGCAGTTATGTCAAGTGCAAAAATTGTTCCGGTATATAATGACGGAGAATATCATAAGCTGTTTGGGAAGAGACTTAAGCTGTATGTTGGCGAGCCGATGGAACTTACTAAAGAGGGAAAAGGGGCTTAATGCGGAGTATCTCGCAGGGGAGTGTGCGAGGTTCCGGGAGGCTGTGGAGCAGCTCGGAAGGTAGTGACAGGACGGACGGGGCTGCGGCCGGCTGGGAAGCGTGCGGACTGCGGGGGTATGGCGTTTTGAAACGCGCTCCCGCTCGGTCTCGGACGCAGCGGTACTAGGCTCATCTGTGTAGGGAGTGCGGGCTGTTGAAAGCAAGCTTTCACCGCCCTTCCTACACACGGATTCGCCAAGTGCCGGCGTCCTCAAACGGTTTCAAAACGCCATACGCCCTCAGTCCTTCGTTCCCGCCCGGCTCGCAGCCCCTGTGGTGCGGTCTGGATGCCGGAGGCGGGCAGCAGTAGTGGGGTGAATGACAGACGAACGGGCAGCCAGCCTCCGGCTGGCGATCCCGCATTTAGTTAATAAAATCCGGGAAGGTGTCAGTCGTAGGTTCACGGTTTATGGGTTTGTGTGGAAAAAACCGTCTGAGGACGCCGGCACTTAGCAAATGCGAGGTGAGAGGACAAAGTCCTCGCACCGAAGCAGGAGCTTAGTGACCGCTGCGTCCGAAGCCGAGCGGGAGCGTGTTTTTGGAGCATAAACCCATAAACCGTGAACCGTCCGTCGTCTGCACAGCCCACCCACCGGATTTCATAAAATAAATCAAAAGGAGACAAAACATGAATAATTATTTTTATAACATGGTAGACCCTGATGAAATGGCGACTCTGGAATATATTCCAACTATTCCAAAGTTTCTTGAATTTATTAAGAAGCAATATTCTGATTATCCAGCCATAAGTGACAAGGTTACTACATATACATATGAGGAGCTTGTTTCAAGAGTTGCAAAGAGAGTTACATTTATTAATTCATTAGGGCTTGAGAAGGGCTCTAACATAGCTGTACTTGCAAAGAACGATCTTGATGCAATGGAGCTTTTCCTTGCAATTCCGGCGGCCGGACATGTACTTATTATGCTTCCTAATGCACTTAACGATAAGGCACTTGCAGGAATCAGCATGAAGTTTGACCTTGCCGGTATGTTCGTTGGTAAAGGAATTTACAGAGGTTACAGCTAATCTTCCTTGTAAGACATGGTCAAGCACTTCTATTGGTGAGACTGAAAGCATTTGCAGATGTTGAAAAGGATACTACAGCAGCAATTTTCTTTACAGGTGGAACTACAGGAGCACCTAAGGGGGTGCAGTTCACAGCCACGGTTCTATTATGAGAGGCTCATTTAACGGAGTATTTGGTGGGAAGTATTCTCCATAAGAGATATATAGCTATGCTTCCTCTTTCACACATATTTGGGGCAATTATGGGATATATGGCTAAGCTCTACACAGGCTCACTAACATACACATGTACTGATATGAGAGCCGGTATTGGTGATATTCCTGTTGTAAGACCTACAACTCTTGTACTTGTTCCTGGTCTTGTTGAGATTATTCTTAACATTGCCAAGCTTAAGGGAAGAGCATTCTTAGGGAGATCTTGAGCTTATCATGTGCGGAGCTGCACCTGTTCCTCCAAGACAGATGGAGGAATGCAGAGAGTTAGGAATTACATTATGTGCAGGTTATGGACTTACAGAGTGTGCTAACCTGACATCAGGCAATTGCGATACAGATAAGAAGCGTGAGTCTATGGGACATATTTATCCAGAAACAGCAGGTTAAGGTTGTTGACGGAGAACTCTGGATTAAGGGTGACGATGTAATGAAGGAATATTACAAAGATCCTGAGCATACAGCAGAAGTATTAGAAGACGGATGGTTTAAGACAGGTGACCTTGTTGAGTTTGATGATAATGACTGGATATACATAACAGGTCGTATCAAGAACCTTATTATTCTTCCTAATGGTGAAAATGTATCGCCAGAAGCGCTTGAGGAATTATTCTATAAGCAGCCACTTGTAAAGGATTGTCTTGTACAGGAGATGGAAATGAATGGAAACACTGTTATCGGTGTTGAGATTATTCCATATATGCCTGAATTAGATGGTGCATCTGAGGAAGAAATCCAGAACAGATTGCAGGAAACTGTTAATGAGGTTAATAAGGAACTTCCTCCATTCAAGAGAGTGCTTAAGATGAAGGTGAGAACAGAGGATTTTAAGAGATCTGGAGCGATGAAGATATTGAGAAATCAGGTGTAGTGACAGACGGACCCGGGCAGCCAGCCTCCGGCTGGCGATCCCGCATTTAGTTAATAAAATCCGGGAAGGTGTCAGTCGTAGGTTCACGGTTTATGGGTTTGTGTGGAAAAACCGTCTGAGGACGCCGGCACTTAGCAAATGCGAGGTGAGAGGACGAAGTCCTCGCACCGAAGCAGGAGCAGTGACCGCTGCGTCCGAAGCCGAGCGGGAGCGTGTTTTTGGAGCATAAACCCATAAACCGTGAACTGTCCGTCGTCTGCACACCCCACCCACCGGATTTCATAAAATAAATCAAAAGGAGATTTTATTATGGTATTTGAGAAGTTAAAGGAACTTTTTGGAAGGGTTATGCCACAGTGCGACCCGGCAACTATTACAATGGACAGTGTTCTTGCAACAGATTTAGGAGTTGATTCTCTTAATATGATGTTACTGGCTATTACTGTTGAGGATGAGTTTAAGATCAGATTCAGTTCTGATGCCAAGCTTGAAACTAGTTAAAGATATTGTTGATTATGTAGAAGCTAACGCTAAATAAGAGGCGCTTTATGAGCAAAGTAAAGACAGGACTTGTGCTGGAAGGCGGGGCTATGAGGAGGTATTTTCTCTGCCGGAGTGCTTGATTACATGCTTAAGAAGGACATTTATTATGACTATGTTATAGGTGTGTCTGCGGGGGCAGGTAATGCGGTAAACTATGTTTCCAGACAGGAAGGAAGAACGAAAAAGATAATTACCCATGAAAATGCTGAAAGCTATTATGGAGTCGGACAGCTTTTCGAGAATAAGAAGATTCTTAATCTTGAAATGCTGGTAGCCGAATATGCTCTTAAAGATATTCCTTATGATTTTGACACATTTTTCGCATATAAGACAGAGTGTGAGAGTGTTGTTGTTAATTGCGAGACTGGAAAGGCTGAGTATAAAAGGGAATTTTAAGACGAAGGATGAATTCTTGAAGTGTCAGATGGCAAGCTGCTCTGTGCCATTTATATGCGAACCTGTTGAAATTGACGGCTATCATTATCTTGATGGAAGTATTATCGATTCGATACCGCTTGAAAGAGCAGTTGAGAAGGGGTGCGATAAGATTGTTGTTGTACTTACCAAGCCGGAGGGTTCTAAGCCTACAGATTATTCTAAGGTAAAGAAGCTTATAGAGTGGAGCTACAAGAAATATCCGGAACTTTGTGATGCTATGGCACACAGAAGGCAGGCTTATGACAGGCAGGATAAGTTTATGAAAAAGCTTGTGGAAGAGGGAAAGGTCTTTGTTATCCGTCCGGAGGAGCAGATGATAAGACACTTTGAGAATAATAATGAAAAACTTCTTCAATGCTATCAGTATGGATATGACACGATGAGAAAACAGTTTAAAGCATTTGAGAAGTTTATGGAGGACAAATCCTCTCCTCGCTAAGAGACTCAGGATTTTCCTGCGGAAAACAAGGAGGATTAATAATGAAGGTTTTAGTAGTAAACGGAAGCCCCAAAGGACCCCTAAGAGTAATACTATGCAGATGACAAATGCGGTTCTTAAAGGGACTTAAGGAGACTAATCCAGAAGCAGAGATTGAGCTTCTTACAGTTAAAGATATGGATATTAAGCCATGTATGGGATGCATGAGCTGTTGGGGAAAAGACAGCGGGACAGTGCGTTATCAATGATGTTATGCAGGATGTTCATGTTAAATTCATGAATGCAGATGTGATAATATACAGTTTTCCACTGTATTTCTTTGGCATCTTAAGGTCCAATGAAAACATTTGTTGACAGAATCATGCCACTTATGGAGACTTACAAGGGCAAGGTAAGAGATATCGGAGATAATGCGTTCCACGAATTCCGTTATGATGTAAGCGGCAAAGAAGTTCTATGTTATATCATCATGTGGGATACGGAAGGACTCAGGAGATATATGACGCACTTATCAAGAATTTAATTTTATCTATGGCAAGGGCAGATATCAGGCACTTCTTTGTCCACAGAGTGAAATGTTTGCCCAATTCCACCAATGGTAAATCAGATTAATGAATATCTTAAGAGATATACAGAAATCGGTAAGGTTATGGGGAAAAGGTGAAGATATCCCTCAGGATATGATTGATTATGCTTCGCAGCCAATGATTCCACAGAGAGCATTAGAGAAGCTTATGAACAATTACTGGGATGCAGTTACACCAGAGAATCCTCTTCCGGCTCCTAATTTAAGATAAGAGGCAGGTTATGAAAACATATTACATGTTTGGCGACTCGCTTATGCGCGGGGTTATGCCGGATGAAGCGTGGAATTATCACAGCTCAGATGCAATCGGCTTTGAGAAAATGCAGGCACAATATAATATGAAGTTTTTAAATTTTGCAATGCCGACATTCACATCAGAGAGTAAAAATGTGGAACTTACACAGGTAATGTCAAGTTATCCGGTACCTGATGTGGCATTTCTTGAATGTGGCGGTAACGACTGCGACTATGACTGGAAGTCGATATGTGAGGGCAAATGGTGACTATGAACACAGGCACAGAGTTGACCCTCAGGATTTTAAGAAGAATTATGAGGATATGATACATTTGTTGCAGGAAAAGGGAGCAGCAGTAACATCAGTAATTGCACCTCCGATTGCTATTGAAATGTATCTTTCACATCTGCTTGAAAGCGGAATCAGTAGGGAAGTTATGTCAGAATATGTGAACTCAGTTCAGCAAATGCAGGACGAATATGCAGAATATGGCGACATAATGAGAGCTGTTGCCAAGGAAAAACGGCTGTGAAATATTAAGTCTTCGTGAAAGCTTTCTTGCACTTGATGACATGAAGGCATATTATAGTAAGGATGGGATGCAGCCTAATGAGGCAGGATATGCACTTATTCGTGGTGATTTCGAAAAATATTTTGCATCTGCAGCAGGTATCATATAGAAAGATGAGGAATTATAATGTTTAATCTGCGTTTCAAATGTACTGTTATATCAAGTTGGCGCATGGTGCTTTATGCTGTACCTTTAAAGCTAATAAAATGATTGCCAACAAAAGCCGCTATTCAGAGAAAGAACGGTTTGCATATGCCAAGTGGATTATTAACTATATGAGAAAGCGTGCCAGAACAAGAACTAAGGTATATGGCAGAGAAAATATTCCAACGGACAGCAATTACATAATGTATCCTAATCATCAGGGCAAATATGATGTGCTGGGAATTATTCTTGCACAGGAAAAGCCGTGTGGTGTATTATGGGGGAAGAAACAGGCAGAAAGGCTTATGAGCCGTCAGGTCTGCGGTCTTATTGACGCAGTTATTATTGACCTTGATAATAACCGTGATAAAAGTAAGAGCGATTATGGATGTTACAAAACAGGTGAAAGCAGGGAAGATTTTATGCCACTATTTCCTAGGGGATAATGCTGCAAAAATTCCATACTTAGATTGTCTACAAAGTAATGCTGTTTGTGCCGGAAAGTTTGATCGTTAAATCGGTGTCTCCGACTACTCTGATACCGTACTTAGGACTTTTCATCGCTTTTTGCCGCCGTTTGTAATTGCGGTATTGTTAAGCGTAAGGGTCTTTGTATTCGGGTCATAGCTTGCGGTTCCTTCTCCACAAGCGATAGAGAGCTTTTCGCTTGTGAACTGTTCGCCGTTTACATACAGATTGTAGTTTTCCGCAGCAAAGGCTACGGTCGGTAGCAATCCAGCTACCATTACAATACTGAGTAGGATTGCAAATAGTTTTTTCTTCATTTTCATTCCTCCAAAGTTTTTCTGTTTTTGCTTTTTCGGCGGCGGACACCGAGAAAGAAAGGCTTATCCGGAAAGATATGTTTACCGGCCATAGCGTAAGGCTTTTTATCATCAAACCACCGCCTTTCCGGTAAACGCAAAAAACCGAAGCCAAGGCATAATACGCCCTGTCTCCGGCAACCGGTTCGTTATAAATTGTATGAAATAAGACTTGACACGCCGAAAAAAACGGTGCTATACGCCGAGGCCAAAGGCAAGCCGAGCCGAGCCGAGGCCGAGCCGAGGCCGAGCCAGCCAGCCGAGCCGAGCCGAGGCGAGCCGAGCCGACAACAAGTGTCGCACTTCCGTTTAACATCGTCAAAGCCCTCCTTCCGTAATTTTATGGATAACGATCATTGAGTAAAAAGCGAATGTTACACAAAACGCGGGCGCGCAATGTGTATAGTGCAGTAAGATGGTTTACAGATTAGGCAACCACATCGTTTACAGTTTTTGGTACGCTAGAGCCATATCAAAGTAAGAAAGGAAGAACGATATGGCTTGGGAAGAAAGGACTGTAAAAGAAATGCGGGAAGAGTTTGTAAGGCGTGTATTGGCCAAAGAAAAGAGCAAGGCTGCGCTGTGCAGGGAGTACGGGATCAGCCGTCCCACAGGGGACAAATGGCTTCAGCGATTCCAAGAAGGTCAGCCCCTGTCAGATCGGAGCCGCGCGCCTCAAAGACAAGCTGGCCGCGTCTCACCGGAGATGGAGGCGAGCATCGTTCCTCAACTGCGGCAGCAATACCCGGCGCTGGGCGCGGAAAAAGCCCGTAAAATCATGGAAAACAGAGGAGGTGAGAATCTGCCCCAGCGCGCACGTTCAACAACATCTTTGCGCGCAACCATCTCATCACCAAGGACGCAAGTCTGGCGGTGACTCATATTCAGCGCTTTGAAAAAGAGAAGCCCAACGACATGTGGCAGACAGATTTCAAAGGAAATTTTGCTCTTGCCAACGGCGTTCGCTGCCATCCGCTGAACATTCTGGATGACAGAAGCCGTTTCTGCCTTTGTGTGGAGGCGCTGGAAAATGAAACCTTTTTAGCGGTAAAGCCTGTGTTTGAACGGGTATTTTCTGAATATGGATTACCATTTAGCCTGCTGTGCGACAACGGGAATCCATGGGGCACAGCACAGAGCACGGGCTACACTGCCTTTGAGGTGTGGCTTATGGAGTTGGGCATCCTCACCCTGCATGGCCGCCCTCGTCATCCGCAGACCCACCCAAGGGAAACAGGAGCGCTTTTAACCGTTCTTTTACCCACCCACGAGTGTCTGGACGGAAATACGTTCTTGGATACTGCGGATGCTCAGATAAAATTTGAGGCTACCGCACATTTTACAACACCGAGCGCCCGCATAGCGCTTGAACCTGCCGTACCCGCAAGCGTTTACGTCAAGAGTGAAAGAGCGTTTCCCACCCGGATATCGGACTGGGACTATGGCGCTGATTGTCAGTTGTGCAAGGTCAAGGAGACTGGTTATTTTAGCTTTAGAGGACAGGGATATTTTCTCAGTGAAGCCTTTCGAGGCAAGCACATAGCAGTCCGTGAATCCCACCTCCCAGGCCAGATCACCCTGATCTTCCGGCAATTTCGGATCGGACGCATTGACCTTGAAAGGCGGGTTTATACCATGAAGCGGAGCTACCGTTTGGTCGATGACCCAAGAGAAAATATGTAAACCATGTGCTTGCACAAAGTGTAAACCATGTTGCTCTTGACACAATGCGCGCCCCTACGGGTACGGCGCAGCTTATTACCCAGACGGGAAATAACCTGAGAAATGAGCTCCCTCTTCGAGGGAGCTGGCACGGCGCAGCCGTGACTGAGGGAGTCAGGCAGGCGCGCATCGCGCGCCCGTTATTGGAATTTGTTCAAAATTTCGGATTTGCTCATTTACTGAATAAGAAATAATCCCGCTTCCCCGTAAATATACGGCAGTATTATAGCAGAATTTATAGCAAATCTCAAGTATTTTTCAGGCTCACATTCGGCGGCGAAGCCGACTTTCAATCCCGCCTTTTTGCATGTTCTTTGTTGCGTTCAGTTCATTTCTGTTTCAAACGACAACAAAAGATGCGAAGTCGGTCATCCTTCCCGCATCTTTTTATGTTTTGCAGCCTTCGGCAAACGGTGCGCGGGTTCACCCCGCCTTTACGATCAGAACAGCCCCGTGATCTTTCCGTCGTCGGTCACGTCGATATTGACGGCGGCGGGCACCTTCGGCACCGGCATGGTCATAATATCGCCGGAGAGCGCGACCACAAACCCCTGCGCCCGCGTGACCCTGACGCTGCGGATGGTAAGAGCGTAAAGCCTTCCGGCGCGCCGAGCTTCTTCGGGTCGTCGGAGAGGAATACTGCGTTTTGGCGATGCAGACCGGCATCCTTCCCATAACCCTCGTCGGTGATGTTCTTCAAGTCGCGGCGGGCAGGTGAAGAGAAAGGTCCGCTTCCGCGCCGTAGATTTCCGTCACGCGGCGCGAATCTTATCCGCCAGCGGCATGTCATCCGGATAGGTGAAGGTGAACGCGGCGGGATCGGCGTGGCTCGCCTCCTCCATCACCAGCTTGGCCAGCTCGCGGCCGCCCTCGCCGCCCTTCGCCCAGACCTCGCAGAGCGCGACCTTCGCGCCGGTTTCAGCCGCCGCGCGGCGAACCAGCTCGATCTCCGCGTCGGTGTCGCTGGTAAAGCGGTTGAGCGCGACGACCGGGCGCAGCCCCCAAACCTCGCGGATGTTGCGCAGATGGCGGCGCAGATTCGACAGGCCGCGCTCCAGCGCTTCGAGGTTCTCCTCGCCCAGCTCGGCCTTCGCCACGCCGCCGTGGCTCTTGAGCGCGCGAACCGTCGCCACCAGCACCACCGCGCTGGGCACGAGGTTCGCCATGCGGCACTTGATGTCGATGAACTTTTCCGCGCCGAGATCCGCGCCGAAGCCCGCCTCCGTCACCACGACGTCGGCCAGACGGAGCGCCGTCTGGGTCGCGATCACGGTGTTGCAGCCGTGGGCGATGTTGGCGAACGGGCCGCCGTGCACGAACGCGGGCGTGCCGATCAGCGTCTGCACGAGATTCGGGCGCAGCGCGTCCTTGAGCAGCGCGGTCGCCGCGCCCTGCGCGTGGATATCCCCGGCGGTCACGGGCTGATCGTCGTATGTGCGGGCGACGACGATGCGGGCGATGCGCGCCTTGAGGTCGGCGATGGAGGACGCGAGGCACAGCGTCGCCATGATCTCGCTGGCGGTGGTGATGTCAAACCCGTCCTCGCGCGGCGTGCCGTTGGGCTTGCCGCCGAGGCCGTCGATGACGCTGCGGAGCTGCCGGTCGTTCATATCCATACAGCGCTTCCACGTCACGCGGCGCGGGTCGATCCGGCAGGGGTTACCCTGCTGGATGGTTATCCACCATGGCGGCGATGAGGTTATTGGCGGCGGTGATCGCGTGCATGTCGCCGGTGAAGTGCAGATTGATGTCCTCCATCGGGACGACCTGCGCGTAGCCGCCGCCTGCCGCGCCGCCCTTCATGCCGAACACCGGGCCGAGGGACGGCTCGCGCAGCGCGAGGCAGGCGTTATAGCCCTCCAGCCGCAGCGCGTCGGCCAGACCGATGGAAACGGTGGTCTTGCCCTCCGGCGGGCGTCGGGTTGATGGCGGTGACCAGCACCAGCCTGCCCCTTCTGCGGGGAGATCCTTCAGCGCGATGTGATCGACCTTCGCCTTGTAGCGGCCGTAAGGTTCGAGCATTTCCTCGGGGATGTTGAGCTTGTCGGCAATTTTTTCCGATGGGCTGCATCTCGCAGGACTGGGCGATTTCAATATCGGTCAACATAGACATCCTCCTTAGCCAAACGAAAAATAAGACAAAAGATTGGATGATTTGATTATAATGGAAAAAATGAAACGGATGCAACCGATTGTGGACTGCTATAAGGCAAGTAGACACGAAAAACAACCCCCGTCGTAGAATTGCACGACATTACGCGGCTTTACTCCGGATTTCAAACGGAGTAAGGCCGTTTTTCATATCAATGCGTTGGTAGTTGTAGAAATGGATATACTCGTCAACCAGCTGCTGAACCTGTTCGCCGGTAGTTGGTTTGCATCTGTAAAGGCATTCGGTCTTAAATGTGCCAAAGAAGTTTTCCATTATTGCGTTATCATAAGGGCATCCTCGTCTGGACATTGAAGCCGAAAAGTGGTATTCTTGCGTTAAGGCGAAGTATTCTTCAGAGGTGTACTGACAGCCTTGGTCGCTGTGGAGTAGTAGTCCATCAGCGACCTTTCCTTTTTCCCGCGCAAATGCGTCTCTAACCGTGTCGCTGACAAGAGTTGCGTTGATTTCAGTGCCAAGGCGGTATGCGACAATGTATCTGCCGCAAAGATCCATGATGGCGCAGAGATAATAGGTCCTTTGCGGCGTAATGATGTAAGTGATATCTGTCACCCAGCGGTAATTCATTTGCTTTTGGATGAATTGGCGATTCAGCAGATTCTCATAGCGATGGCCACCCTGCTTATACAGTGTATAGGGCCGTCTGCGCCTGATCTGCGCCAGAAGATCCAGCTTTCGCATGTGGTGCAGCACAGTTAATGGATGATATTCAACTGATTTATTCTGTTTTATCCATAGGCATACCCGGCGGTATCCGTAAGATTGATTCACTTGTGCCTGGCACTCGATGATGAACTGATCCAACTCGCCGCGCTGCTGCGGCTGTGATACTCGTTTTCTCCACTTATAGAATCCGCTTCGGGACACTTCAAATAGCTCGCACATTTTCTGAATTGGATATTTTTCCTTAAACCTTTCAATTACCCGATATTTGGCACTCACATCCTTCCACATTCGGATAGAAAATTTTGCAGCAGCTCCACTTTCATTTCAAGCTCGACGATTCGGTTATTCTGTAACTGCTCCTGTGTGGCCGGCGTTTTCTCGGACGGCCTTTGGGTTGAGGAATATAACCTTTCTCAATTCTTCGCTGCTTTCTTCGCGCTCTGCTGCATAGTTCCTCAACTTGTTCCTTTGTTAAGCCGAATTGTTTTGCAATCTGTCGGTACGTGTACCCCTCCTCCTTCATTGCCAATACGCTAGGCAGCAATCCTTGTACATGTGTGTATGGTCTGGACATAAAACGACCCTCCTGTTGTAGTTTTGACTTTCTCAATTCTACAACAGGAGTGGGTGCTTTTATTTCACTGTCTATTTTTTTCTGCAAGCAG
>VOFK01000588.1_pt1 | contig 32813 bp, 40 predicted proteins | sample 5384121 | NCBI WGS metagenome assembly VOFK01 (sample SAMN12384730, study PRJNA508395) | human gut metagenome | isolation source: healthy gut J | host: Homo sapiens | reverse complement strand
AGGACGTGAAAAAAATATCTTAGTCCTCCAAAATTGGTTGGAAAGGATAAGAAAGGAAGTGACAAATAAAGTGCTTAGTATCAAGCGAATAAGCGATTTTTTGATTTTTCCGATTCTTGCTCAACCGACTCTTAAAAAGATATAATAAAATGATTTTTGTTTCTGATTTGTTTCTCATATATGGCTTGATTTTCATATCTTTGCACATGCTTTCAAAGGCATAATCACGATGCAGAAACGATATATCAGCATCCGAAAAAGCCCAACCCTCGCAGACCCTCTGCAAAATTCATTTTCCCTTCTTTCGGGAGTAAATTACCAAAATAAAATATAAACAAGCATGGCAAGACCAAAAGAAACAAGTCAAACTGAAGGAGCCGATTTAAGATTCGTCTCAAAACCTCTCGCAGATGGCAACAAGAGTATCTATCTTGACATCTACTGGAAGGGGAGTCAGAAAGTATGAGTATCTGAAACTCTATATCATTCCTGAGGTCAATCCACTCTGCAAGGAGCAGAACAAGGAAACGATGGCACTCGCAGAACGTATCAAGGCAGAGCGCATCAAGGCTCTCCATGGTCACGGAGTGCAAGACTGGGAAACCGTCAAGCAGGGTTCACAACTCTTGACAGGATGGATCAAGAAGTATTGTGAAGGTGGAGTCAGCACCAAGAAGTCAACCCTCCATTGTCGTGTTGAAATGCTTCACACCGTGGAGAAATATCTTTTAAGAGTCCAATCAGACCTTCATCACCCTTGAAGAGGTCAATGCTGATTTTCACCGTGGGTATGTGAAGTTCCTTCGCACCTTCCCCAAACTCACACTGCAAGTACATTGAGCCAAGACCTATCAGCCAGAACACGGCAAGGCGTTACCTCGGCATGGTTCTCGACTACTCAACAATGCTGTCCGTCAAGGTATTATCCGAAACAATCCAATGAAGGAACTGGATGCCAAGGGAGCGCATTCAGCCAAAGGATGGCAAGAAGGAATACCTACCATTGAGGAACTTAAAGCCCTCATGGCAACCGGACAGTTACCGCCCAGAGGTCAAGCAAAGCCTTCATCTTTGCTTGTTTCACTGGATTGCGACTCAGTGATAAGGCCAAACTTGCACCGATTCACATTTTCAAGACTCCTGACGGCAAGGGCGAGTATATTGACATGGAAATGCAGAAGACGGAGAAGCCTGTCATCATCCCACTCTCTGAAGAGGCAAAGCGTTGGTTACCAAAACCAAAGGGAATAACAACTCCTTCTTTTTGATATACCAACTATTTCAGACCGTCATAGGCAGAAAGCCCTTCGCAAATGGGCAGAGGCAGCAGGTGTAGAAGCAGCACATCAGTTTCCACTGTTCACGTCACACCTTCGGCACAATGATGCTGACACACTTGGCGCAGACCTGTTCACCACAAGCAAGTTGATGGGTCACACCAACATTCAGACCACTGAAATCTATGCGAAAAATCGTAGATAAGAAGAAGGAGGAAGCCATCAACCTCATTGATGGAATGTTCAAGTAAAGGATGTACTTTGAAAGTACCCCCCTTCAAAGAGTTAAGGGAGGAGGTGACTTGAAATCACCCCCTTTGATAAACCAGGTGGTGTTTCACCCCAGTGGTATAACCAATTATAACAATCATTGATATGACCATCACACTTCGACAAAAAGACCTTGAAAACGACAACAAGAGCCTGTATCTTGACATCTATGAGAATGGCAAGCGCAAGTTTGAGTTCCTTTCCCTCTACCTAATCCCTGAGATTAACCAAGAGACAAAGGAACGCAACGAGGCTACCTTGAAACGTGCGCAGGAGATTCGTGCCGAGCGCGTCCTTCATCCCGAGACCATTCCCGAGAAAGGTCACTTGATGGTTGTACCCGACATTCCCCAACGATGACTCACCCGAAGTCATTGACTGGATCCAGACTTACATGGAGTGGATGGACGGCAATCCCGAATATTCCAAGAGGACTGTCGAGCAGACTCAATACCTTCAAGAACGCATGAAGGAGTTTCTGAAAGCCAAACGCAGACCGCACATCACTCTGATGAAGTTCGATAAGACATGGTTCAAGGCATTCTTTCTTTGGCTGAAGAATGACTATGTACCTCAGAAGTATGTGAGAGTCAAGGCAAAGCCGTTGAGTAATGCCAGTTTGCGGAACATGCAGCAACGCATTGTCGCAATATTCAACAAGGCAGTCAAGACTGGCAAGTTGAAGGCAAACCCCTTCTATCAGTTGGAGAAGGAAGACACAATCTCCAAGCCAAAGTCTGGTCACAAGCTGTACCTTTACACCCGATGAACTCAAACTCTTCATGGCATCCAAAGAGACTAACGGAGTCAGGGAAACGCAGTTGGCATTTGGCCTCGCTTGCCTTACAGGACTACGCATCAGCGACATAAGGGCTTTGCGATGGTCAAACATCATGAGGAACGAGGTAACGAACACACTTTGTAATCGTCCAGAAGAAGACCAAGGAACTCAATGCCGTCCCAATCTGCTCAACCGCAGAAGCATGGATGCCACCCAAGAAGGATGACAAGGTTTTCCACCTTCCTGCCCATGCCAATGTGGATGCAGCTCTCAAACGAATAGCCAAGAAGGTAGGTATCACGAAGACAATCTCCTTCCATACCTCCCGACATACCTTTGGCACATTGATCCAAGCGGCTACTGGTGACATCGAGACCACCAAGAAACTCATGGGTCACAAGTCGCTTCAAATCAACCGCAGTCTATGCAGACGTGCTGACTGAGGAAAAGGTCAAGGCTATCTCCAATACCAAGACGGTATTCAGGAGTCGCAAAGCCACAACACCGAGAACAAGAAGATTCCACGAACCAAGCGAACGGCAGCGACCAACACGCACCCTCGCAAGGTCATAGATATACAGGATAACGAATAACGGCTAACGAGCCGATTCAGGATAACAACCAGTTTCATTTCATCAAAAGCAGTGCCCTGATTCAAGGTAGTGGTTTCCGCTACCCTTAGGGGCTTGCTATCTCAAAACAAGCATTCAGGATAACGTAAACAACTAAATATCAAGATTATGAATAAGACTATTGACAACGAGACTCTTCTTTTTTTTGAAGGTAGAGTCATTTGAGCATCGCATCGAGGTTCTGGAGAACACTCTCAGCGCAGCCAAGGAGGTATTGACACTTGAAGAAGCAGCCCTTTCATGGGGTATATCAAAGAGCAGTCTCTACAAGATGACCCATCGTCATGAGCTTCCTTTCTTCCGTCCAAACGGCAAACTCATCTACTTTGAGAAGGCTGAACTTCTGAAGTGGATGCGTCAGAACCGCAGCATGTCTGAGGCTGAGACCAAGGAGGCAGCAGCCCAGAAGCTGAATGAACTTGCCAACCACTAATCAATGAGTATTATGAATCAGGATTTCAATCAACAGCAGTACAACGACAAACTGGCTCAGGTAGCCAGCCTTGCCGTTACCTATGCCAAGGATGGCACAGGCTATCACAGTATGAAGGATGCCTTCAATGAACTGTGCGAGATTTCACATGCCAACAAGGGCATTGACCAAGAAAACACTATCGGCAGACGAACCCTGCTTGTGCAGAGTGTCTGCATCAAGGCTATCCATGCGCTCACCCATACCAGAACGAGCGACTTGAACAGCAGCTGAAGGACATTGCTTCGGACTATCCTCGAGCATCGTCACCTGCATTTCCGCAGATAGTTTCTTCTTTCCCTTTTTGTCATATCATAGACATATCAATGAGTTACCGCTTTACATACGTCAGAAAGATACATCGAAGAACGACCTTGACAGCCGTGCTTCGGTGGTGTACTTCCGTGTCCGTGACAAAGGGCTTGATGTCATGCGCAAGCGAACTTCAGATCAATCCCAATCACTGGAGGCCAAGAACGACAGGGCTAAAAGCCGTGTCAATCTTGTGGATGACGATACCAGAAACCTCTTTGACTCACAGGTCAAGGAGATTACAGGTATCATAACCAGGGAATACTATATCGGAGCAAACCCGACTGGCTAAGACGACTGATATTTGCCTATCACCACCCCCAATGCCTATTGCATGGGCAGTGGCATGGCGGTAAGCAAATCCTTTGTCATCTGGGCAGAGAGGTACCTTCAGAACAAGCATTTCGGCAAGCATCAGGAGTGCAACACCCGATGCCTGATTGACAAGGTTACTCGTTTTGAGGATGAACACAAACACCCGATGAACATTGACAGCATGACTGCCGATGATCTTCGTGTTTTGCGGATTTCCTGTCTTCTGACTATGACATATCTATGAATACCATCGTCACTAACATGACCTTGATGCGTACCGTCTGCAACTGGTACGAAAGCAGGGAGTCACAAAACAATGACCCCTTTCTTTGGCTATGACATGCCCAAGGCACTCTATGGCACTCCATATTTCCTGACCATTCAGGGCGTGACCAAGTTCTGGATGCAGACCTAACGGATGATGCAGAACTTGCTGAGTATCGTGATATGTTCGTGTTTCAGTGTATGGTCGGATGCCGTCATAGTGATCTTGTGACCTTCACCCCCAAGAACATTATTGACGGTGTTCTGGAATATATCCCCATCAAGACCAAGGGCAAGTTAGGTGACGTTGTAAGGGTTCCTCTTATCCCCAAGGCTATGGCTATCCTTGATGGCCATGACCATGGTGATGATGAACCAATCTTCCCCAAGCATTATAACTTCAAGTTCAACGATGCTATCCGTAGAATCTTGAAGCGTGCCAAAATAAATCGTGTTGTCACTGTGATTAACCCTAAGACACGGCTTGAAGAGAAAGAAGCCAATCTCAGATGTGGCTACCTCTCATCTTGCACGAAGGACTTTATCGGTAATCTTTACCGCATGGTCAAAGACCCATGATTTGGTTGCTTCTATGTCTGGTCATGCCAAAGGCAGCGTTGCTTTTGCCCGATACCGAGTCATTGATGATGACATGAAGAAATCCCTGGTTGAACTTATCCAGTGATTCTCTTCTTTTTGATGGCATATTCCTTTTTTCCCTTTATTCGGTTACATTTCAATAATATCATAGACTATGGACGATAAAAAATTACATCGTTGCTTCACTTTCTCTGAAGAGCAGTTGAAGCATCTTCGAAGCAAGAAGTACAAGATTGACCGTATGGAATGCTTCATGTCGCTTGTGGATCTTGCCGAGCCAGTTCCAAAACTTGTGCAAATCAGCAAGACCAAGCAAGTAGAAATCTTGGCAGGTCAAGTTATGGTTGACAATACCCAACTTGCCAAACTCTGGGACAAAGACCGCAAGACGGTTCCAAAGCTGTTGGATGCTATGGAGGCTGTGGGCATTTTTCTCTTCTCAGGAAGTGGAAGATAACCGCATCTACACCCTTCAATTGTCTCTCAGGCTGGTATGTTGATGCCAAGTTCGTGTCGAATGCCTTTGCCTTAAAGCGCAATAACGACAGTACGGCAATCATCCATGCGGAAGTTCCTGCCTCCAAGGTCATCATCACTGAGGATCCTGATGACAAGAAGAAGGACAAGGAAGGTTCTGCTTCTGCCGATGACAAATCAATGACTCTGCCGAGGGCAACAATCCTCAGACAACTGGCAATGTGTCGCACCAATCACCACAATCTAATGATAGTGGCAATGTGGGTCAAGTCTGGAGCAGATGGCAACAAGTCACCATCACCTCCTGAAAACAATTCCCCGCAGTCTGCTGACAGCCCTTCTCCCCAAGGTGAAGCCGATGGCAAGCAGAATGAAGGGAAGCAGCATGAGCAGATACCTTCTCAGCAAGGAGGACAGCAGCCACAACAGCCTAACGGCAATCAAAGACCGCCTTTCAACGGCTATCAGAAGCTAACGGCTACTACAACCAGAACGGCAACAAATAGCCGTCTGAGGACTCAGAATGTGACCTGCACCGCCAAACCATCCCAAAAGGACGTTTACCGATACAGGGACAACACGGCAAGCCGAAACGACTTTCTAAGCCCTGACGGGAACTTAGCAGGTAAAAGGACCGATTTTTAAGAGGTACTTTTCGAGAAATCCTTTTGTACTACATTATTTGTGACCAAATTTATGCAGTCCTAAAAGTTTCTCGGGCTACTCGCAGGCTCGCAGACCTATGTCCTTCTTTTTTACTGATTTATATTCATCCCTTTAATCATATTCAAAGATATGGCTAAGAAAAAGAAGATTATCAAGAAGACACCCATTAAGGGTGCATTCCTTCCGCTGTACCGATAAGGACTGGAAGGAACTGAAAAAACTCGCTAAGGAATGTGGTATGAGCATAGGCAAGTATCTCGTTGAGACTGGCAAGAAGCATCACCCACGTCAGCGACTCACTCCAGAGGAAAGCAAAGCCCTGAACTCTCTGACTGAGGCACGTACCGACTTGATAAAAGTCCGCAGTAAGTTGCACGATGCTTCACCCGAGGAAAAGCAGAAGATGTTCAGATCTCCAAAGTTCATGAAGTGGTGGATTGAAGCCGTTGAACGACTCATCAAACACTGGTATAGCATTGAAGACAACCTTACTTCTCCTGTACTGACCAAAGTTCAAGAAGACGAATGATTATACTCGCAAGACCAGTAGCCTATGGCGGCAATGCCGCAAGGTACGCAATGGAGAAGGAGGATGCAACCGTGGTCAAGGTGAACCACATGCCTGACTATCTCGATGCCACCGAAATCTGGTATCGGATGAAGCATCACTGCCAGTTGCATCAACAGGACAGGACTGTTGGGCGAAAGTTGGAACGCTTCATGACCACGTTTGTACTCTCCCATCCAAGGAAGAGTCAGAGAACTATACCTTGATGACTGGGCAAACCTCGCTGATGAAGGATTGGAAGCTTTGGATTCAGTCCGGACTTTTACCCAAAGGCTTTAAGGAGAAGGTCAAGACCAATTTCCGCAATTCTATGAGTGTTGCTGCCTTGCATCGGGATTCCAAGTCTGGAACCCTTCACCTGCATCTTGACTGTTGCCGTGTGGATAATGACGGCAAGACCAACGATGTTCACGATGTTCACATCAGAGCAATAAGGGCTGCGGAAATTATCAACGCAAGGCATGGTTGGGAGCAACCTCAGGAGGTTCGTGAAATGCGCCAACAAGATATAGCGGAGTTTTGCGAATATACCCTTCAGAAGATGGATAGTTTCGACATTGACCGTTACTTTGATATGCTTCGCATGAGAGGCTATGAGGTCAATCAAGGTATGACACTACTAACTGCAAACTTGTGGGCTACACCATCGGCAAGAATGCCTCAGTGTTCAAGGCTTCTGCCATCGGTCGAAAGTTCATGGTATCACAGCTTGAAGCCACAAGGAAGAAGATGCATCCCTAAGCCTACTCAGGTCAAGATGCGACCTGCTTCACCTTCCGTTTCACCGGCTCGCCCTGCTCGCCATGTTGCTCAGACAACGAAACCTACCCAGTCCAATTCTAAGCCATTGCCAGTTGCTACCAAGACTGCCTTCAATGTCAATGTTAGCGGTGAAATGAAGAGAATCTATATTCCGAACACGGTCAAGGACATCTTCCTCAATGAGGTTCAGGTTCCTGATTCTGATATGACTGCATCAAGAGAGGACATTTCTCATGTAGGTATGCTTCTCTTCCTTGATATGATTGATGCAGCAACAACCGTGTCCGAATCTTGTGGCGGTGGTGGTTCTGCTCCTTCCTCTGGTTGGGGTAAGGATGATGACGAAGACGAGCGTGAGCGGGCTCGCCGTTGCCTCCAGATGGCTCATGCCATGTGCAAGCCACCGCAGAAAAGACGTTCATTCCACCGTTAGACAAATCCTACATATCAATGAGAAGAACAAAACATGTAGAAGAACTCATCGAAGATGACGAGCAGAAGCCTGACTTCGATGACATGATGAACGAAGTCCAGGAAGAGATTGAAGAGCATGATGCCGAGGATGCTGTTGTCAGTCGTGCGCCTGAACTCAGGCAGTTGAGTGAGAACATTGACAAAGCGACCAACACTTGGATCAATGCAACTCTTCAACTGGAGTCTGCCATCCGTAAGTACAATTCAGCTCAGACTGCTCTTGGCAATGCCGTTGACACTATCAGTGGTAAGGTTGACACCATCAATACCCACATTGACAATGTTCTGAAGGATGCCCCAACCAAGTTGAAGGTTTCAGTCAGAGTCGATGATGTTGACTGGAAGAAGATTCAGGACATGTTCGACAAACAACATGAATGGATGACCACTCAGATGCAGAAGCATATCCGTGAGGTCAATCAAATGTTTTATGAAGAACGTAGAAGGGTTCAGGAAAGGTACAAGGAGTACGACGGAACCTACCTCGGACACTATGTGCAGTATTTCTTCTGGTTCTCTTCTTTGTCCTTGGACTCGTTATTTTCGGCTTGGCTATCTTCCTGATGCTCGACAGTCACTACCACTGGACGAAGTAATCTAATGTTTATACCCTCCAAAATCCCTACGAAACTTGGCATAGTCTAAGTTTGTAGGGATATTTTTTTTCTTGAAAACGTCATTTTTCTTGAAAATGTGCACTATTGCCGTTGTGGGAGCCAGATAGCATGAGTAACTTTGCACCGTCAAAATAAACGAGTGTAAACCTAATTGTTATAAAGTAAGCATTCCGTAAACCACGTATAGATGGTTATGGAATACTTTTTATATAGTCCGCTAAATGGGAATTTACAATTCTGATATACTTCAGATGTAGGTTGCCGTTTCTAAAGCAATATAAAGTTTGTTTAAACTATGGTTGGCATTGTTCAAGCCTTTGGCTTCATATCCATTTGTATCCAAAATGTCACCTGTTTCAAAAAAAAAGCATACAACTTCAAATTGTAGAAGTCGCACACAGAGATTGAACTCCAGCCAATTCCATTTCTACAGCGATGCACCCTTCTTCCATACGTTTGCGTACAGGTCCTTTTGTTTCTCTGATCATCGAATCTGTCGTCCATATTTTACCTGTAATATATGGTACAGATAATTTGTCGAAAATTATGGAAAGTTCCTTGCTTGCGGCTATATCAATATAGTCGGATGGTGCTGCAAAATAATATGAACACCCGTCCCCTCTGTAACTTTGTGTCGGTATGATAAATCTACCTTGTGTGGTTGTACGGTCAAGACTGCCACAGGAACCGAACATAATGAACTTTGATGCTCCAGTTAGCCAGCTTGCAAGATGACATTGAGAGGATGCTACTGCTGAACCTATTCCTGACAGGTAGAAAGTTATCGTAACTCCTTTATAAGTTGTTTTATAGATATGCGTATCGCCATTGCAAGCCGGCATAGTTGCAATAATTTCAGATTCGTAGGAATCAAGTAAATGCCGATGAATCTCCTTCGAGAATAAATATTATCAGGCATATATCTGCAAAATCTCCACGTCTGCCGTAGAAATCAAACAGATTGATCATTGGTTCAGTTTCAATATCATAACTATCAGTAATCATAGCATATTGAATCAGATGTGAGTTTTATATTGCTCCGGTATCTCAAGATTGAAAGTTCTGCATAATAACAGGACGTCGTGGACATCATTTTCATCGTATTCATATCCAAGATGGAACTGTACCTGTGCCTCCGGGTTTATGCATGTTACCTCAATATTCCCGATATTTCCTTTACCTGAGAAAGTTTCGCTTGGGAAAGTGTATCCGTCATATAGAATTCCATCTTCGACATATTCGAAACAATGCAGATCGATTATTCTTCCGTTGTCATCTTTCCAGACAGTATGGCTATCGGTCGTATAGTCCATTACAACTTCTCTGTATCCCTTCCAGGTAATCACGGATATGGCCTTACCATAGTCTTTCTTCTCTACGAACAGATCGATGTCGTTATGTATTTATTCTTGTTTCTCTGCCTATAAGTGCATCGACACCCCAACCGCCGTCCAGAAACACCTTTACAGATGCTTCAGACAGCATTTCAAGAATCTCACATGCATCAAAATAAGTGACCATAAAATTGCAATTAAAATAAACTTTGGTGCAAAGTTAATAAAATTCCGTGAGACTAAAGAGACTTATACGTAGAAAGTTAAACATACAACTGTATTTTCGCAGAAAATACTATAAAATGCCACCTGAAAAGCCCACTTTTCGTGCACATTTTTCCAACTAAAGCCATTTTTTCAACCTGATTGCTGAAACGACAATAAGGTTCACAATACCTGATTTTGCACCTTCAGGAACGCAGCACAAAATGATAGAAAATGAAAATTTCCGTTCATTTCCATGTTAAGATATGTTAAGCAGATGTTTTCATTTTGGGGTTTTTGAAATTTTTGTTTCCAGTTTGTTTCTTTTGGTACTTTTTGCTTTTTGGGAGTGTTGATATTTAGCACTTTACAATTCGGAAGCAGATTCTGAAAGAAGATCATGATGGTCGTCGGCGCATGTATTTTCCTCATTGCAGCAGCCCAGGCACTGCCTCTGTTCTTCGGCATTGGAGGTTAAACGCAGCGTGAGATTGTGAGTATGTAGAACGTTAAAACACTGACAGTTATGGCAGATACAAAGCAAGAGCGTTTTCCGGATTATCCCATTTTCAAGGGACTGCAACGTCCATTGGAGTTCTTCGGGTTGCAGGGACGCTACATCTACTGGGCGGCAGCCACCGCAGGAGGAGCCGTTGCGGGTTTCATCCTCGGCTACTGCATCTTCGGTTTCGTGGCAGGACTCGTGCTGCTAGTCCTCGCCGTAGCTGTCGGTGGCGTTCTCATCGTCATGAAGCAGCGCAAGGGCTTGCACAGCAAGAAGAGTGACAACGGCATATTCATCTATGCCTATTCAAAGAAAGTGTAAAACAAAAAAGAGAATCCATTATGTCCAAGTGGAAAGCTATCAATGATTGTAAGTGAATGGAGGTGGGGGCATCACGCATGAGGGTGCGCCCGCCTTTTTGCGATTAAAAAAGAAAAAGAACAATGACCCTATACATCATACTCATATTCTCAGCCATCTGCGTGGGCATGGCCATCAGTGTCAAGGCATTCGGCACGGGAGGGAAGCGCAAGCGCATCTTCCAGGACATCTACTTCTCCATCGAGGAAGTGGATGGCATCGGCGTGCTCTATACCAAGACGGGCGAATACTCCGCTGTTCTGAAGATGGAGAACCCTGTGCAGAAGTATTCCGCCAACATCGAGGCCTACTATGAGTTCACCCACCTCTTCGCCGCCCTTGCCCAGACCTTGGGCGAAGGCTATGCGCTGCACAAGCAGGACGTGTTTGTGAGGAAGGCATTCAAGGAAGAGAACGGTGGAAATCATGAGTTCCTGAGCGAGAGTTACTTCCGCTATTTCAACGGCAGACCCTTTACCGACAGCGTCTGCTACCTCACCATCACACAGGAGAACAAGAAGAGCCGTCTGATGTCGTTCGACAACAAGAAATGGCGTGACTTCTTGGTGAAGATACGCAAGGTGCACGACCAGCTGAGGGATGCCGGCGTGAAGTCCCGATTCCTCGGCAAAACGGAAGCCTGCGAGTATGTGGACCGTTTCTTCTCCATGAACTTCCGTGACAAGGTGGTGTCGATGACCAACTTCAAGGTCGATGACGAGACCATCGGCATGGGGGACCGTAGCTGCAAGGTGTATAGCCTTGTGGATGTGGATTATGCCAACTTGCCGTCGGTCATCCGTCCCTACGCAAATATCGAGGTGAACAACACCAGTATGCCCGTTGATCTCGTGAGCATCGTCGATAGCGTGCCCGGAGCCGACTGCGTGGTGTTCAACCAGATGGTGTTCGTGCCCAACCAGAAGCGTGAGCTTGCCCTACTCGACAAGAAGAAAAACCGCCATGCCTCCATGCCCAACCCCAGCAACCCCTGATGGCTGTAGAGGACATCAAGCGTGTGCAGGAGGTGATAGCCCGTGAGAGCAAGCAGCTCGTCTATACCCACTACAACCTCGTGGTGGCAGTGAGCGGCGACACCGACATACAGAAATGCACCAACCATCTCGAAAACTCCTTCTCGCGCATGGGCATCCACATCAGCAAGCGGGCCTACAACCAGTTGGAGCTGTTCGTCAACTCTTTCCCCGGCAACTGCTATGGCATGAATGCCGACTACGACCGATTCCTCACCCTCGGCGATGCCGCCACCTGTCTGATGTACAAGGAGCGCATCGTGCATAATGAGGACACCCCGCTGAAGATATACTATACCGACCGCCAAGGTGTGCCCGTAGCCATCGACATCACAGGAAAGGAGGGAAAGGAGAAGCTGACCGACAACTCGAACTTTTTTTGTTTGGGTCCTTCGGGCAGCGGCAAGTCGTTCCACATGGAGAAAAACAGGACAAAACGGCGGCAAGCGATTGCAAAATCTGCTGTTATAAATACTTGATTTACAGCTAATATGTTTTAACAAACGAAGAAACTTGCTATTGGCGTTTAGTCCTTATTGGAGTAAATTTGTACCACAGTTGTACCTCGCCGGAGGGGTCGCACGGTTCGATTTCCTTTCAGCAGCGTGCAACAGCTTTCAACAGTGTGCAAATAAATTTCTTCGATGATGGACCGTCAAAATGAACACAAATTAACAGGTCAGCCCGACTTCGGACGGGTCATGCCAGACAAGCCGTTCCTCACCATTGGGGAGGTGGCGGACATACTGCAAGTGAGCAGCCGTACCGTGTACAACCTGATATACAGCGGCACGCTCCGGGCTTGCAGGATTACATACCACATTACGCTAATCACCAAGGAGGACTTCTTCCTGATGATTAAAGAGAAAACCTACTGCAAGCGGAGCGTTTCAGTGTTCGCCAAGCAGGGGAAAAAGACAAAAGGGAAGATGAAAGAAGATTTGAAAAAGACAGAGGAAACAGCCCACCCACGACAGGAGGGAAAGAAGAAAGCAAAGGGCAGCCCGGCAAAACGGCGGCTCATTCCGGCGGCAAACTACAAGCAGTCCGTGCGTGATACGTTCACGGACAGGGAGAGTGTAGCAGGCGACCTTTACACGATGGCGGAGATATGCCAAAAGTTCAATTACACCTACGGACGTTTCTACAACCTCCGTATGCGCTACTCGATACCCTGCATCAAAGCCAACGCCACCAAGTGCTTTCCGAAAGCGGAGGTGGACAGGGCTATGGCAGAGGAAGCGGAACGGTTGGGCAACAACCTTTCGGAACATTGGTATTCGTGCTTCGACATCATGCGCCTGTTCGGACTGGGCAAAACACAGGTGCGCAGGTTCGCACTCACCCACGGGGTACGGACTAAGCGCATACACGGCAACCGCCTGTACTACCTGAAAGCCGACTGGGATGCGGCACGGAAGGAAGCCGAGCGGAAAAGCGCAAGCACGAAAGCCAAACGGGAAGAATAAGATATTTTCAAACATTCAAAATACATTATCTATATGACGAACATTTGTACGAAAGTGACGGTTAGGAAACGACCCATCAAGAACGGGCAGTTATCGCTTTATCTGGACTTCTATCCACCCGTCCGGCACCCGAAAACGGGCAGGCTGACACGGAGGGAGTACCTCGGCATTTACATCTACGCCAACCCGACAGAGAAGTTTGAAGCGGAGTTCAACAAGACCATGCTGCGCAATGCGGAACTTATCAAATGTAAGCGGACGGAAGCCATCATCAACGAAGAGTTCGGTTTCCTCGACCGTAACAGGGGCAAGGAGAGCTTCTTGGAGTATTTCCGCTCCAAAATGGCGGACGATGACAATTTTAGGAACTGGAATGTTGCCTACAAACATTTCGAGAAGTATTGCGGCGGTAGCTGCACCTTTGACGACCTGACGGTGGAATACTGCCAAGGCTTCCTTACCTACATGCTGTCGCTCACCACGCACAACCGCACCAAGATGATGGCATCCACAGCCAACAACAACCTGAACAAGCTGAAATGCGTACTGCGGCAGGCATACGAGGAAAGGCGCATCAAGGACAATATCGCCACACGGCTGAAACACGCCAAGGAAGCCAATACACGCCGTGAGTTCCTGACACTGGAGGAAGTGAGGATGCTTGCCAACACGCCCTGCGAGAAGCCTGTTATAAAGTCGGCGGCTCTTTTCTCCTGCCTTACGGGACTGCGCATCAGCGACATCATACGCCTGCAGTGGGAGAACATCATCAGGGGTGCGGACGGCGGTTGGTGTATGCACATCGTCACCAAAAAGACAAGGACGGAAGCCGTCTTGCCGCTGTCCGATGAAGCCCTTGCGCTTTGTGGCGAGCGTTCCACGGGGCAGGTGTTCAAGGGAATGACACAAGCCCTGCTCCCCTTGTATCTCAAGGACTGGATTAGGTCTGCCGGGATTACGAAGCACATAACCTTTCATTGCTTCCGGCATACCTACGCAACCCTGCAACTCGCCGCAGGGACTGACCTTTATACCATATCAAAAATGCTTACACACAGCACCGTGGCGACAACGCAGGTCTATGCGGATGTGGTGAACGACCTGAAGCGCAAGGCTTCGGAACAGATAACACTCAAATAACCGGAACAGGACAACCAAAGTAAAAAGATTGAATATGGGTAACATCACATTTGAACAACTGCCGCAGGCTGTTTCCACCCTGATAGAACGGGTGGAACAGCTTGCCGGAAAGGTGGACGAGGTGCTGGGCAAGGCGGCAGGAAAAGACACGGGCAAGCGCAATCTGCTTTCCCTTGAAGAAGTCGCCGCCCTGCTCGGCAAATCGGCTTCCACCATCTATGCCATGACTTCCGAAAAGCGCATACCATACCGCAAGCGTGGCAACAGGCTCTACTTCTTCGAGGATGAAGTCATGCAGTGGATTGAACAGGGCGGAACATCGGGGACGGGCAGCGAGGAGGATTTCAACAAACGGCTCGAAGCGTTGCGCAGCGGCAAGAAACGCAAGCTGGGCTCTTTACAGACTGACAACAAACAAGAAGCCTTATGAAAACAGAAGATTTGACAGCCGCCATAGCACGGCATGACCCACTTTTAGCTGATGCGGTCAGCAAAATGGTAGGTTACATTCAAGACAAATGGGCAGCACCGTACCCCTCAAAGGAACAGACGGATGCGGTCAATGCCTACCTCCGCTCCGTCCATGCGGACGGGTACGGCACGATGAGCGAGAACAACATCGCCCACCGCAGGATTGCCACGCAGAAGATAACCATCAGTGCCATCCGGGTGCTTGACCATGACCAGCTCGACCGTTTGCAGGATGTGCTGAACCACATCGCAGCGGACAGGGAATACCACATGCCGGAACACGGGTACGGCATGGGCAGGTAGCTGACCAGTGTAACACCTATAAACATCATAGACTATGTGCAAAAACGAACAGACCATACATTACTGCACCATCCTTTCCGCCGGGCAGTGGGATTTCCTTTTGGACGGCAAAGCCGCCATTGACAGGCAGAAGTGCCTGCACAGGCTGATGACCGCAGCCGTGCGGACAAAGACCGTCCTCCGTATCAAGGGAGTTGAGATTGCCTTGGAGGTGGGACAGGCGGCAGCTTCCGATGTGGAACTGGCGGAATACATGGGCTGCAACCGCAAGACCATCGGAAAGCTCATCGACAGCTTCAACAGGCTCGGTATGCTGACCACCCGAACCAACAACCGCACTTCCGTACATACCCTGCATTTCCTGACAGGATGGTATGTGGATGGTGTCCTGCTGACCAATCCCCATTATGTCAAGCCTGCGGCAGTTTCCAAAAGACAGACAGGCGGAGTGCGGACACCATACTCTAATGATATGCTTTTGGAAGATAAGCCGTGTACCGTGCCGGACGGTTGCCAATGCCCAAGGCAGGATGCGAACAGCATGGCAGGCGGAGCAGCCGCCCTTTCTTCTTCCCTTTGTTCGCCTGTGGTTTCCGACAGTCCGGAGGACAGTGCGGATGCGGAGGACGAAGCCGACAATTTCCACACTGGAGACAACGACAACGGGCAGCATGGCAACAACCCCGTAGAAAGCCCGAAAGAAGCGCAGGACGGCACGATTGGCGGCGTGGACGACCCCGACATAGGCTGGAGGAATTGACGGGCGCACAGCGCAGGATTTCGGCGGTGTTCCGTTGGCGTGGCGTGACTGACTGGGCTTGCCCAGATATAGCCCACTATAACTTCTCCGCTACGCTTCGAAGTTGTGGGCTCTCCCGAGGGGCTTATGGCTCTGCCCTAAGAACCCGGCAAGGACTTTCAGCCCTGTGCAACCCGACCAAAGAGTGACCCCCTCTTTGGAAACTCCGCTTAGTGGCTTCCACCCCTAAGAACCCGGAGCAGGAAGTGACCCTCTCCCTGCACCCTCCGATTAAGGCTCCGCCCTAATAACCCGAAGTGAAACCCAAATACAGACAAGCCCATGGCACAGAAGACATCCATCAACATCAAGCCGTGCAACATCGGCAGCAGCGAAGCGCATAACAAGCGGACAGCGGAATACCTCGCCAATATCCGCAAGGAGAAATTTTATATCCGTACCGACCTCATGACAGGAAACGAGGTATGGGTATCACCTGATTTCGGTGAAGCCACGCTCACCGACCGCTACAATCAGATAGCCACTATGGTCAAGGAAAAGACAGGACGGGCGATGCAGACCAAAGACCGGGAAAGGGTGAACAAGAAGACGGGCAAGGTGACCATCGTCCGTGGCAGCACTCCGCTCAAGGAGGGCGTGGTCGTCATCAAGGACGACACCACGATGGAACAGCTGCGGCACTTCTGCGAGGTGTGTAAGCAGAGTTGGGGAATCACAGCCCTGCAAGTGTTCATCCACCGTGACGAGGGACATTACGGAATACCCGGCGACAATGCCACATGGAAGCCCAACTTCCATGCTCACATCGTATGGGACTGGATGAACCACGATACGGGAAAGTCCTGCAAACTGGACGAGAAAGCCATGAGTGAGATGCAGACGGTTTTGGCTAAGTGTCTTGATATGGAAAGGGGCACCTCAAAGGAGGTGACGGGCAAGGAACATCTGGAGCGCACGGACTTCATCATCGCCAAGCAGAAACAGGAAGCGGAACAGGCGAAAGCCGCAAGGCAAGCAGCCATCGCCGCCAAAGAGGAAGCCGAAGCGGAACTTTTATTCGTGGAGGGCGAGAACAAGGCGAAAGAGCAGTACCGCCATTCCCTCGACAGCGAGATTGCCGAAAAGGAGAAACAGTTAAAAGACGAGCGAAAGGCAAAAGTGGACAGCATACTGGACAGCTTCGGCAGCCTTGTCGGGGTCGGCAAGTCCGCTGCGGTCGAAAAGGAAAACGCCAAACTCAAAGCCGAGAACGAGCGCATGAAGAAAGCCTTTGCCGAAGCCGTAAGGGACAAGGCGGAGGAACGGACAAAGGCATTGACCGCAGAGAAACAGAAAGCCGAAGCGGAGCGTGACAGGGCTTTGGTGCAGAACCGTTCACTTGCCATTGAAAGGGACAAGGCGGTACGGCAGCTTCAGGAGCAGAAAGACGGCGAGCGGCAGCGCATCAGCCAAGCGGTGAGCCAAGCCACTGCGGAGAAAGACAAAACTATCCGCCTGCTGCAGAGTACGCTGAAAGCGAGCAGGCATATCCTAAGCCTGTTTGCGGATATGCTCTACAAGGCAAGCGAGGTATTCAAACGAGCCATAGATGCGATTACCCATTTCGGAACGGAACAGCACAAGTCATTCTTCGCCCCGTCCGAAGCCGCCGACATCAAGAGCGTGATGCAGGAGTACGGGGAAACAGCCGAACAGCAGAATATGGTCGGCGCATGGCTCTGTGATTATGCGGAAAGCCGACAACCCTTTGACGAAATAAAACATCGCCATACACTCAAAGAGGTTGGCGATGTGGCGGAGGGTAAATATGATTGGAAGATTCAGAAAGAGCAAGGAAGTAAATTATCAATTTAGTTTCTCGTTCTGATGAACTATTTTACTCCCCTAAATTGAAACATATATGAGAATTTTATCTTTCATGGTGAGTTTTACCTATAGATACGCCTGCAATAACTGTAGCACCACATGATTCTAATTTATTTTTGAAACGAAGCATTGAGTTGCCTTTTGTAATTATATCATCAAAAAGAATAACATATTTATCCTTAAAAAAGGATTCATCAAATTGCAAAACAGGTATTCCTGTACCTCCTAAATGTTTCGGTACAGCATCCTCTATAATTTGTATGTGTCCAAAAGCATTTTCCATGCCTGTAATTCTTACAAGTCTTTCAGAAAAATCCCTATATCTTGCATCATTATTAATTCTTGATGCGGCTGGAATACAAACTAAAGTCAGTTTTGACAAATCTAAGCCAAAAGTATCTTGAAGTAATCGGGTCAATCGTGGAATTAAATTACTAAGAGCTTGTTCATGTTGAAGCGAATTTGTCTTCCCTGGAGTATTTTTGAAATTCCAAACCAACCACCTATTATTCCATTCTTCATTATTAGCTTCAAAATCACAGCTTGTCGGATAATATGGCAGCAAATAGTTATATGGTAAGGTAAGGAAAAGTGTATCCCAAGATGAAACGCAACTTCTTAATGATAGTATTTCATTCTGTTTTCTTTGTTCTTCTTGCTGTCGTTCTTTTTCCTTTCGGATTTCTTCCTCCTCTTGTTTCCTTTTCCTCTGCTTTCATTTTGATTTCATGTTCTTTCGCTTTGTTTAAGGTAATCATTTCCTGTTTGTCGAGCCCCTTTAATACAGTGATATAAACTATATCTGAAAAACAATTGAAACGTATCTCTTTAGAACAATATTTCCTACAATATCTTTTAGCATCAAGAAGCATTGAAATATTCTCTCGCAATTGTTCATTAGTCGTTACTAAATCTATAATCACATACCTTACCTGGTCTTCAATAAATATTGGAGATTTTTGAACAAGAGAATGTTTTATGCCTCTTTTATCTAATTCGGTCTTCAAGTATTTGAATTGATATTCTATGACTTCTTTCCTATTTTCAAGTCCTGTACAAGCGAATTTAACATATATTTCATCTTCATTTTTATAAGTTTTTCTTAATTCCTCAATATAATTTACTATTTTATCATAAATATGAGACTTATAACGAACTTCGTTGTTCAATAGTTGAGATGCCAACTTACGATTCTCTCCCTTTTTGGGATAATATGATGTATCTACACTTTCATCTTCACTAAATGAGCTATAAAACATTTGCCAAACTGTCAACTCTCCCTTTATTTCTTCACCATTTTCTTTAACTTTTTGAAAGGGGATATTATACTTATAACACCCCCATTCTGATAAAACGGAGTCTTTTAATTTGCGACATTTAGAATTAAAATCAATCTGGGTTTGTTCCCAATTAGCGTAAAAAGCCGCCTCCCTTGCATAAATTTGAAATTTTTTTATTTCTTCTTCCCTTTCTACAACCTCTTCAATAGACAAGTCTACACTATTCTTTCCATCATCATAAGAATAATATTTTTCCAATGCAGGAACTCCTATTGGATATTTCTTTTTAAGTTCGTCATATTTTTTACACGCATTATCTAAAGAAATTATCCGCATTTCATTATTAACAACATTCTCTTCCTTGGGAATTTTAGAGTATCTATGACCGTCTTCAAAATACTTAGCCCCCAAAGGGTATTCCATCGTAATACGTTTGTATTCTGAATGAATAATATCATTAATAAAATCGTCTAATTGCGATAAATGCGTAACACAATATTCTTCCACATTAGTTGTTACTAATTTAAAATCAACAAATTTCTTGTAATATGTCGAACGTTTTTTGTCACAAAGAATTTCATCTTCAAACTTTATAACAGTATCTTCTTTTTTTTTCAAAGAAGCTTCAATTTTACGTTCCTCATCAGCAAGCTCATATAAATACAAATATAGTTTTTCATATTCTTCTTTATCCAAAGTCTTTATCGAGCGTTCTACTTTTTTTCCCGAATAAGGAGAAGAAGTATTAATGAAACTTCCAAGCCTATTAATACTATCAATATCAATATAGTCTAATACGAATCTTACCGATTTATTAGGGTTGGTCTTTTGTTGGTGTGCCTGCTCTGCCTGTTTTTTTGCATACTTACTTTTTCTCTCACCCGGTAAAGTCACAGTGATACCAGGAATAAAAGATAGCCCAAGACGTTTTACCAAAGCATAAAAAGCATGGGGGTATTTTGACGCTGCATTGATTACTTCTTGCTTACGTCTTTCAAAAGCCTTTTCTTCTGCGATTTCTTTTTCAACCTTTAATATCTCTGATTTGTGTGTCGCGATATAATACTTATCATTATATGAGGGCGAAAAATTATATGTTGAAGAAAAAAAGTACCCACAATTTGCCTTCCTTTCCATCTCCGAAATGCTTCAGAATGGGAATTAATAATTTCCTCATAAGTGGATATTATCTCTGGATTTAATATGCCTTTTATAGCATCAAACAGCCCCATATTTATCTTATTAAAGTTAGTATTTCTTTAGGATTAATAATTGCATGAGAATAGCCAGAACGTAATAAGGCACTTCGTTCTTTAGTACCCCAAAAACAAGCAACACTTTCAATTTCTGCTGCATTGGATGCTTGGATGTCAATAGCTCTATCTCCAAAAGAAATAGTTTCTTTTGCAGATACACCCATCATTTCAAGTGCTTTAAGCATAGGAGCAGGATGTGGCTTGATAGGTTGAGCATCATGATAACCTACAATATATTGGGCAGGAATATCATAATACTTAATAAGCCGCTCAATATATGGACGTGGTGAAGTACTAACAATAGTTGTTTTAATATTATTCTTGCGTATAATCTCTAATACTTCTGCTATACCATCATACATTGTTGTCTGAGGAATCAAATTATATGCTTGATTCCAATTTCTACTATGGCGAGATTCTTCTAAACAAGTAGTATCAACCAATGTTAAGTCCATATCAAAAATTATATTTCTCATAAGTCTAATTGTAAGGTCGTTTGTTTAACTTCTCGTTTCGGAACTTTATAAGCATTCTCTATAAATCGAATAGCTTCATCTATAGCAGTAGAACGAAGTGGCTGAGCTTTGCCATCTCTAATAAGTTCGATATTACCTTGTACTTTGTCATGCTTAGTATCTTCATATGTTTTGTATTCCACAGCGAACAAAGGTTTTTTTGAGTTTATGGTTGCATTAACAGCGTGCATAGTCCCCCCCCTTTCGCCTGTTTGAATTACAATTGTAGCATAAGATAGACCTGCCTGTAACCTATCTCGTGCTACCAAACTGTATTTTCCACAAGTTTGACCTATTGGATATTCACTAAGGAGAAGCCCTCCTTTAGTAACAATATCTTTTGCCAAATTAAGATTTTCTTTAGGGTATATTGAAGCCCAATCTAGACCGTTAGCTAAAAAAGCTGTAGTCGCTCCTCCCACAGCTAAAGCCCCTTGATGTCCTGTAGTATCACAGCCTATGGCAAGTCCAGAAACAATATTATATCCCCGTTTAGCAAATTCACTAGAAAAATGTTTTCCTGCCAATACACCATTGGCTGTTGGTTCTCTTGTACCAATTATTGCGATGCCATGTTTCCTTAAAACTTTTATATTACCCCGATAATACAGAATAAGAGGAGGGTCAAGTTTTCCTTCCTCGTCTTTACACGATTTCAGTATCTCTGGATAAGAATCCTCAAAGAAAGATATTATGCCTATTCCCTCTTGTTCGCATTGAAAAATGATACGCTTGGCTATTCGGTTAGCATCATCCAAATCTTCTTTTGTTTTGGATTCAAAATCTTTCCCTTTTAGAGTTCTCCAAAATCTATATAATTGTTCTAACGAAGATATGGGAGTTTGTATCTGTTGCGTGAGTTTTAAGATAGTCTTATTTCCAATACGTTTCAACTGAAGAAGCGTGAGAATCATTTCTGTTGATAAAGTAATCATATGATAGCTGTTTAATTGTTTTCTATTGAACTCTTTAGTGCTAATACATAGCTTAAAAAGATTGTTTATTGGGCAATAATAACTTCCGAACATCCACATCTAGAATATCGGCTATCTCATACAAAACGGGTATAGGTGGTTGCACCTTATTTGTTACATATAGATTAACCATGTTAAAACTTTTGCCTAACCTATGTGCTAAATCCGTTTGGGTGATACCTTTTACTTCTAAAAATTCTCTAATTCTATTCATCTCAGGTTTTTAATTTGTTCTTACCTACAAAGGTACACAATTTAATTGTGTATGCACCGATAAAAGCGAAAAATTAAATCCTTAAACGGCTAATTTTTTAATCTATTTGTACCGCCATTGGTACACAAGCTGTTTAATAAGTAGATTTTTACCAGTATATAATAATTCCCCGACAAGTCCTCTGCTGTTTTACCACCATTCCGACAGACCTGCGGCAAAAGATAAAAATGCCTGCCGATTGTTAAGTTTTTGTTAAATTTTCATCTTCATACGCATCTTCTTCCTATCCTCTCACTTCCTCAAAAAAACAACTTTTATACCCTGTTTTTCCATAGCCATATTTTTGTACCTTTATTTTCTTATATTGCTGATATTCAGCAACAAAAACTCTCTCATATGTATTCCACATGAACAGCGTGGTGCGTCAGTTGTGGGAGCAGAACACCGACATCGTCATGGTCGATACGGGTAACTCGTATGAGGGACTCTGCGAGTATGTGGGCGGCAAGTACATCGCCTATACGGAGGACAAGCCCATCACCATGAACCCCTTCAACATCAGCAAGCGGGAGCTGAACATTGAGAAGATAGACTTCCTGAAGAACCTGATACTGCTGATATGGAAAGGCTCGGAGACGCAGATACCCGAACTGGAGTTCCGTGTCGTGGAGCAGTTGGTGACGGAGTATTACGATTTCTATTTCAACGGTGTGCAGCCCTATCCTTCCTCACAGAAGGAGACACTGAGAAAAAACCTCTCCACCATGGAGAAGCGGCGCGGCACGGAGCTGACGCAGATACACGACAAGGTGGAGAAACTCATCAAGGGACTGGAGGAACGGCGCATGGCATTGAGCGTGAAGACCCTCTCCTTCGACTCATTCTATGAGTTCGCCTGTGAGCGTCTCGACCAGATCTGCATCGAGAACAACATCACCACCATCGACTGCGACAACTTCGCCTATATGCTCCAAAACTTCTACCGTGGCGGCAAGTACGACAAGATTCTCAACGAGAACGTGGATAGCACCTTGTTCGACGAGACCTTCATCGTCTTCGAGGTGGATGCCATCAAGGAGAACAAGCAGCTCTTCCCCATCGTGACGCTCATCATCATGGACGTGTTCCTGCAGAAGATGCGCCTGAAGAAGAACCGCAAGTGCCTTGTCATCGAGGAGGCATGGAAAGCCATCGCCTCGCCGCTGATGGCCGAGTACATCAAGTACCTATACAAGACAGCCCGAAAGTTCTGGGCGAGCGTGGGCGTAGTGACACAGGAGATACAGGACATCATCGGCAGTCCCATCGTGAAGGAAGCCATCATCAACAACTCCGACGTGGTGATGCTGCTCGACCAAAGCAAATTTCGTGAGCGATTCGACGAGATCAAGGCGATATTAGGATTGACGGATGTGGATTGCAAGAAGATATTCACTGTCAACCGCTTGGATAACAAGGAGGGAAGAAGTTTCTTCCGTGAGGTGTTTATCCGACGTGGATCGACGAGCGGAGTGTATGGTGTGGAGGAGCCGCACGAGTGCTATATGACCTACACCACCGAGCGAGCTGAGAAGGAGGCATTGAAACTCTATAAGCATGAACTGAAGTGCAGACATCAGGAGGCTATCGAGCGGTATTGCAGAGATTGGGATGCCAGTGGCATCGGGTGGAAGTCGTTGGCATTTGCGCAGAAGGTCAATGAGGCGGGGCATGTGCTCAATTTGACGGACGATGGAGCCCCTCGCCGCTGACACGGCGAGCACGGGGGCTGATTGATGGAAACGGAAATCCCGAATAGACGTAAAGCCCAGATGCCCGAAAGCAAAACTTTCGGGAACGGTGGCTGGGTAGTATTTACGATTAGTAGTAAATACGATTAGTAGTGAATACTACCAATAGTAAATACTACAAGTAGTAAAGTAGTGGAATAGTAGAAACTGAAAGTAGTAAAAACGTAAAGTAGTGAAGCAATGAGACGTTTATACCTTATTATAATATATATGTGTCTTACACTTGTCGTGGGAAGGGTTCATGCGCAGTATTACAGCGTGAACTACGACAAGCAGATCGTTGCCGCCATGGCTGCCGCATTCGGTGCTGGAGCTATGGCAGAGAGCTATTATAACGAGCAGGTGGGCGAAATCTTGAAGCACTACAATGCCGCAGAGGTTGCCACTGCCGGCATCTTCGCTGCCAAGTTCTTGGAGCGCAAGGCATTCACCGACCTCGGCATTTGGAGCAGTAGCACGGAGAACTACTATTACCGCCGCATCCACAATATGGTGGCGAACAAGATTATGCCCAAGATATGGACGGTGGCAGGAATGATGCTGAAAAGTCCGCAGACCGCCCTCTACTGGGGCAGTTACCTGATGAAGATATGCGCCGACACAAAGTCGCTGTGTATGCAGTTTGAGAGTGTCGTGACCAACAGTAGCTTGACCTTTGCCGACATTCAGTTCTTGGAAATCAACCAAGAGATAGCCGCCATCCTCAAACTCTCGGAGATAGGCAATGTAGATTGGCAGCAGCTGTTGGATGACATCGCCAGTGTGCCCGGCAACTTCACCGTGGAGAACCTCACCGCCGACATCGAGACGCTTTACAATATGGGAGCATCGTTGGCGACGGCAGGTATCAACGGGGCATCAGGCGCACTCTTGCAGCAGAGTGCCTTCAACGACCTTTTCAATGGCAAGGTGAGTAAAATCATCGACATCTATGACAACTACCATGACCTCTATGAACAGGCAGAGAACGGCATCGGCAGCACACTCCTTAGTCTGGTGGGTGGCGAGGACAACGTGGCAGCCCTCTTCGACCTCTCCAACTACAACATCACCTCGTGGATGACAGACTATCTGAGCGAGACGCAGGGCAACTACTATACACAGCGTTGGTACATTGCCCGACGAGACCAAGGCAGCGTAAGCCTCTGTGACTACTATCCGCCGACCGATGACAACAGTATTCTGAACGGTGACCATTGGTATCGTATCAACACCTCCGACCCCAACTTCTACCCTAACAGCACGCAGCGAGAGCAGATACTGGCCAACTCGGAGAACCATGCCGGATGGAGCCGCAGCCGTGTGCAGCAGCTCAACGCCCAGAGCGACGGCTTCACCTATACGATGAACTATTGGATGTCGTCGTACATCATCAGCCGTGGCGGCAAGCAGACCAAGAAGGCCTACGCCTACGAGATACACGTTACCAAGAGCTGGAACAACGTGGAAGAGGTGTATGAGGATGTCTTCGACTCCTACAGCATGGACTTGAATACCTTCAAGCGTCAGTTGCAGGCACGTCTCTCGGAGTATAACGACAACGAGGAGGGCTATGTCTATTACATCGGCAGTGACGCACGCCGTTACTATCAAGCCACCGATGCCGCCAAACTGAAGGGCGTGGAGAGCGTGACCATCAGCGTCACCTGTTCGGACGGTGTCACCCTCGGACAGGGCAGCACGCAGTACAAGTGCCGTGAGTGCGGCGGTTCGCTCAATGCCCACAGCAAGGAATGCGCCATGAGGACAAGCGTATCAGAAAATAATCTCGACCTATCGGAACTGGACGAGAAGGAACGTGAGGCGAATAGCAAGATAGCCCTGTTGGAGGCGCAGATAAGCCAGTTGGAGACAGAGAACAGGAACCTGCTCACGCAGATAGCCAATGCCTCTGTGGAGGAAGCCCCTGCCTTGCGGCAGCAACATAATGTCAACAAGACGAAGATAGACAACCTGAAGAAGGAATTGGCGACATGGCAGCAGCAGTTGGCAGACATACAGAATGCCAAGAGCGAGGCGGCTAACGACAATGCCACCTCCACCGATGACTACTACCGCATCCCTGCCATCATGCAGGATGTGAAGTCAGCCTACAATCTCACGTGGCAAGGTGCCGGTTCGTGGAACGGCTACACCTACGTCCGAACTGCCACCATGCCCAACATCAACGGCATTATCACCTTCAAGGCGACACTGTCCATTGCAAGGAAGCCCAAGTACTTCCTTGGCATCAAGATACACCGTGCGATACTGCAAATATCGTGGGAGCTGACCTCGGAATACACCGACACACAGGTGGTGGATGTGCTGACCCTTGACCCGAATGCCTCTGACGAGGAGAAGACGAGGCAGGTGAACAGCCGTATCTCGGAGATAGCCCAGGAGTTCCCGTCGTGCAGCATCACCACAGAATATGCCAAGAGCGAGGCAACCCAGACCGCCGACAATGACGATGTAATACACCTGCTCTGGTCGAGCGACCGTCTGGAGATAGCCCGTGAAGTAGATAGCCGTATCACCAAGATTTACGCCGACTTGGTATCATTAGAAAAAATGATGCACTACAAGCGCAGCATCATTGACGTGCTGAAGGACATTCTTCCTTCAATCGACGCAGACCAAGGTCGCAGAAGGACACTCATTGAAGAGTGCTACGAGCGATGGAGAGAGAATGCAGACCCTAACAGAGGGAATGGTGAAGATAACGAGAACGAAAACTGAGGGAGGAACGGAGAATGAGACATACCATCATCATAGCTCTCCTGCTGATTACCCTCTTCCCCAATACAGCCTTGGCGCAATGGGGATTCGATGCGGTATCGGTGGAAGCATACATCAACGACCACAAGAAGCAGCGCAGCCTCTTGCTGGCACGCAGCACTTTGGAGTACAGCAATCAACTGCTGCATGAATACAGCAGTGAAGAGGTGGGCAAATACAAGGAACTGAATGTGGATTTGGACAAATACACCCGGGCCTTCGACATCATCGATGTGATGTACCAGTCGTTGCGCACGGTGCTGAACGTGAAGAGCACCTACCAGACGGTGAGCGACCGCATCAGTGACTACAAGAACCTGTTGGAGGACTTCAATGATAAGGTCATCAAGCGGAAACACATCGAACTGGCTGACACGATGCTCATCAGCATCAACAAGAAAGCCATCGACAACATATACAACGAAGGAAGCCAACTCTACCATAGCGTCAACGACCTCGTGTTGTATGCCACAGGAGCGGCAGCCTGTTCAACTTCCGACCTGCTGATGGTGTTGGACAATATCAACAATTCGTTGGACCTGATAGAAAAACATCTGAACCAAGCCTACTTCCAGACATGGCGGTATGTGCAGCTGCGCATGGGCTATTGGAAGGAGAAGGTGTATCGGACGAGGACGAAGGAAGAGATACTGGAAGATGCCTTCAGCCGATGGAAAGTGGCAGGAAAACTTGACTATTGACGGATTGCAAACAAAAGAAGAAGAACGGACATGAAGAAGACAATGATACTCATCATGGCGGTAGCAACCACCATCAAAGCCACAGCCCAGAGCGTGACCTACAACCACGACTCCTCCAAGCAGAACCAGATAACGGTGATGGAGACAGGTGGCGGTTCTCTCACCCCTGAGTTCTATTATTGGCTGTTACATAACAACTATAAGAAGACAGCGGCAGAGAAGAACAAGTTAGGTTTCCGCACTCTTGCCGGCATCAACCTCTACAACCAAGTAGATGATGCGGAGAAGATAGACTCTGCCCTCACCAAGCGTGCTGAGGTGGAAGCCTTGAACGTAGCCGACCGACAGATAGACCTCGCCTGGCTTGCCGAAAGCAGCAAGATCAACGGTCAGTTGGACAAGATGAAGGCGAACATAGACCATATCATCCCTACAGGAGGCACCATCAACGACAAGCGTCGGTGGGAGGAACTGTACAATATGTACCAGTGTGCCGTGAAAGCCACCAAGGATGCCTATATGCCCAATGCACAGAGAAAGCGGCAGTATCTTAGCATCTATGCCGACCTGACGACACAGAACGAGACACTACTGAAATACCTTGTGCAGCTCAACACCCAAAGCCAGACTACCGCCCTCTTGGCAGCCACCAACGACCGTGTAGTACCTAAAGGCAGCATCATCAGCGATGCCAAGAGCCGTTGGCAGGAAAACATGAAGGGCGTGAGGAGCTCGACAGGCACTGACGGCGATGATGCCAACAGCGGTGAGGGTGAAGAAAGTGTGAACAGATAGAAATAAGGGAAGAGAAAGAAATAATCACAAAACAGCATAGAGATATGAACGATATTCAGATTTTCAACAACGAGGAATTTGGAGCAGTCCGAACCACAGGAAACACCAGAGCAACCCTTGTTCTGTTTGGCTGATGTGGCAAGAGTTCTTGGACTAAAAACCAGCAAGTTGGTACAACGACTTTCGGATGATGTACTTTCAAAGTACCCCATCTCGGATAGTCTTGGAAGAGAACAGGTTACAAACTTTATCAATGAAGACGGACTGTATGATGTCATCCTTGACAGTCGCAAACCCGAAGCCAAACGTTTCCGCAAGTGGGTGACATCGGAGGTGCTCCCCTCTATCCGCAAGCATGGTGCCTATATGACACAGCAGACCATCGAGAAGGCATTGGCAGAGCCAGACTTCCTGATACGGTTAGCAGTCAATCTGAAGGAAGAACGACAAAAGCGTCTGCTTGTCGAACAGGAGTGTGAACACCAAAGGACACGCATCGTTGAGTTGGGATCCAAGGTGGATGACCTGCAACAGGAGGTGACGGAGATGAAGGACAAGGTGAGTTACCTTGACATCATCCTTGCCACGAAGAGCAGTGTCCTTGGTCACACAGATAGCACAGGACTATGGCGAGTCGTCCATCCGCTTCAACCGACGGCTGAAGGAGATGAACATCCAGTATCAGCGTGGCAAGCAGTGGATTCTGTATGCCGACTACAAGGACTGCGGTTATGTGACCAGCGAGACCTACCTCATTAAACACAAGGACGGTACGGAGGATGTGCGCATGAACACCAAATGGACACAGAAAGGTCGCCGCTTCCTCTATGAGAAACTGAAGAGCGTGGGAGTCATTCCTGTTATCGAAAGAACATAAAATAAAGAAATAGCTATGGAATCAATATCAAAAATACAGTTACGTCTCTATGCCGCCAAGAGGAAAAAAACGGCAAGGGGCAGTTGGAGATGTCAAGGATGCCGAAGCGAATCAGCGTTATCGGCAGGACACCCATCGTTGATGAGCATTATATGCCATCTGATTTAGAGGTAGTTTCAATGTCAAAGCTTCACAAATATGTCGGAAGTTACTACGGCAAGATTGTGAAGACCCTCAAAGAGGAAGGCATCATCACCAAGGAATATGGAATGTGGAAACTGCGTGAAGACCTTCAGGACAAGGGCATTGCGGTATATGTCACAGGCAGGATGCGCTGCTTCTACCACTTCTATCTGTCATGGACACCGAAAGGCATAGAGTTTATCAAAGAGATTATCAACAATAGAACCAGGCACTGATGGCAGACAACATACTCAGCGATTTCGGCATCAACATCCTCGAAGAGGAGATTGACGATGTGATATTCCAGACCAACGAGTTCCTGACCGATGCCACCTTCACAGGCTCACAAGGGCCGTTCTGGTGGATCCTCCAAATGTGTATGGCATTGGCGGCACTGTTCTCTATCATCGTGGCGGCAAGCATGGCCTACAAGATGATGGTGAAGAACGAACCGTTGGACGTGATGAAACTGTTCAAGCCCTTGGTGGTGAGCATCATCCTCTGTTGGTGGTACCCACCTGCTGACACAGGCATGACCAACAGCGGCAGCAGCTGGTGCGTATTGGATTTTCTATCCTATATTCCCAATTGCATCGGCAGTTACACCCACGACCTCTATGAGGCAGAGGCGACCCAAATTTCCGACAAGTTTGAGGAGGTGCAGCAGTTGGTATATGTCAGGGACTCGATGTACACTGACCTCCAGGCACAGGCAGACGTGGCGCATAAGGGCACATCAGACCCCAACCTGATAGAGGCGACGATGGAGCAGACGGGCGTGGACGAAGTGACCAACATGGAGAAGGATGCCAGCAAACTGTGGTTCACCTCACTGACGGCAGGGGCCGTGGTGGGCATCGACAAGATAGTGATGCTGATAGCCCTGATCGTGTTCCGCATCGGTTGGTGGGCGACGATATACTGTCAGCAGATATTGCTCGGAATGCTCACTATATTCGGTCCAATACAATGGGCATTTTCGTTGCTGCCCAAGTGGGAAGGAGCGTGGGCGAAGTGGCTAACCCGTTATTTGACAGTTCATTTCTACGGAGCCATGCTCTACTTCGTCGGTTTCTACGTCCTGTTGCTGTTTGATATTGTGCTCTGCATACAGGTAGAGAACCTGACGGCCATCACCGCCAGTGAGCAGACGATGGCAGCCTATCTGCAAAACTCGTTCTTCTCGGCAGGCTATCTGATGGCAGCGAGCATCGTGGCGTTGAAATGCCTGAACCTCGTGCCCGACCTTGCGGCATGGATGATACCAGAGGGCGACACCGCCTTCTCAACCCGAAACTTCGGCGAGGGCGTGGCACAACAAGCCAAGATGACGGCTACGGGAACCATGGCGACCGTGATGAGATAACATGTGAGTGTGCGGTGAGTCACCGCACCTCCTATTGAAACAAATAAAAGTAACCATCAAGAAAAATGAAAGCAAAAAATGAAATTGAGCGTTGGCTCAAAGATGAGAAATTCATGGCGTTTGCCAACAAGCGTGCAAAGGAAGAGTTTTTCAATTCCGAAAACAACTACATCGACCCACAGTATGAGGAGATGGCAGAAGGCTTTGAGGATAACGACGAGTATGTAGTGCCTATGGTAGATTACCTGAGTTATCGCTTGCATCGTGCCAAAATCTACAGAAATCGACGGAGACGTGAACGTGACATCTGGTGGGTGTGGATCCAACTGAAATACGAAGGCATCTACGTAGAGGCTTGCATCAAGTATTACGCCAAACTGGTGGAAGAAGTTGAGAAGGACATATACACCATCCTGCACCGTGAATATGTGAGAATGAAGAGAAATCAGACCTCAAACAAGCAGTAACGTATGGTAATCAAGAACTTAGAAAACAAAATCAAGCTGGTGGGCATCATCTGCTCTGCGTTCCTCATGGGCTGCATCATCATCTCGGTGTCGAGCATCTGGACGGCGCGCTGCATGGTGACGGACGCGCAGCAAAAGGTGTATGTATTGGACGGCAACGTGCCCATACTGGTGAACCGCACCACGATGGAGGAAACGCTGGATGTGGAGGCAAAGAGCCATATCGAGATGTTCCACCATTACTTCTTTACGCTTGCTCCCGATGACAAGTACATCCGCTATTCGATGGAGAAGGCGATGTATTTGGTCGATGAAACTGGTTTGGCGCAGTACAATACGCTGAAGGAAAAGGGCTTTTACAACAATATCATGGGTACGAGTGCCGTGTTCAGCATCTTTTGCGACAGCATCAAGTTCAACAAGGAGAAGATGGAGTTCACCTACTACGGTAGGCAAAGGATAGAGCGAAGGAGCAATATTCTGATGCGTGAATTGGTGACGGCGGGACAGGTGAAGCGCGTGCCGAGGACGGAGAACAATCCTCATGGACTGCTCATCACGAACTGGAGAACCTTGCTCAACAAGGATATTGAGCAGAAGTCGAAGTCAAACTTCTAATATCCTAGCGGTATGAGTGTAAAAGGAATCAGACGGATGCTTGTGGGCGAGGATATGCCCGACAAGAACGACCCCAAGTACAAGAAGCGGTATGAGAAGGAGGTGGCGGCAGGGCGCAAGTTTGCCAAGACCGCGAGGATAGACCGTGCGGCGGCTAAGGTGCAAGGCTTTGCCAATGCCCACAAGACGCTGTTTCTCGTCATCGTCTTCGGCTTTGTCGCCACGTGCTTCGGCATCAACATCTACAGGATGGTGCGGTATTACGGTCATCGGACGGAGGCTGCAAGTGCCATCGAGCGGCAGGAAGGGCGCATGAAGCAGATGATGAATGCAGCCCATTGCATCACTCCTCCCGTGACGCATCGAACCAACGAGGAGAATCGAGACAAGTCAGTAACATCAAAATCAGACAGCGATGAGAATAACAGATAAGATAAACTTCCGTCAGCCGAAGTACATGCTGCCAGCCATCGTGTACATCCCGTTGATTGCCACAGGCTATTTTGTCTTTGACATGTTCAATACGGAGGTGGCGGAAACGCAGGACAAGAACCTGCAGACCACCGAGTTTCTGAACCCCAACCTGCCCGGAGCGCAGATTAAGAATGGTGACGGCATCGGTGGCAAGTATGAGAACATGGCGAAGTCGTATGGTCGCATAGCAGACTATTCGGCTGTTGATAACATTGAGCGTGACAACGAAGAAGAGAAAGAAGCGTATGAATCCAAGTACACAGAAGAAGACCTTGCGGAACTCGTCCGTCAGGCAGAAGAGAAGGACGATGCAGCCGAAGTGGCCGATGCCAAGGCGCGAGAAGCGGAAGCACTCGAAGCACTCAACAAGGCACTCGCCGAAGCGAGGCTGAGAGGACAGGCGGCAGTTGCCCCCGTGGCCCAGGATACCACACAGGCTGGGCCTCCCAAGGAGCAGATTGAGGTGAAAGGTCAGATTGCCGAGGACAGCAAGGCGGTGAAGGCACTGGACGAGGAGGACAAGGCACAGGAGGTGGTGAAGAAGGTGAAGGTGACTTCGGACTATTTCAACACCCTGACGCAGAACGAGCATGAGCCAAAAGCTCATCAA